>KB224560.1_pt21 | contig 12896 bp, 10 predicted proteins | sample 524768 | NCBI WGS metagenome assembly AMQJ01 (sample SAMN00998488, study PRJNA167727) | sediment metagenome | isolation source: subsurface aquifer sediment | place: USA: Rifle, Colorado | collected Aug-2009
GAACCAACAGCCAATCGAAAGTAATTGCCCAATGCTTGATAAACATTCTTAATGCTTTCGATGGGAGGATAAGTAGAATCAAAATTTTTTTGCAAATCGGCTATATCTACTTTTTCCCAAAGCAAGACAGCGAACGATTTCTGCAGATCGCGCCCTGCTCTGCCCGCTTCCTGGAAATAGGATTCCAGATTATCGGGCAAATCCAAATGCACCACAAAACGCACATCCGGTTTATCAATTCCCATTCCAAAAGCATTGGTAGCTACTATGATACGAATATCATTTCGCATCCATTCTGCCTGCTTTCTGTCTCTTTCCGGAGCACTCAATCCTGCATGATAGTGTGTGGCACTGATATCGTTTTTCATCAGATAGGAAGCTATTTCGGCTGTTTTTCGCCTACTTCTAACATAAACAATTCCGCTGCCTTTTTGCTTATTCATCATTCGTAGCAAAGTGCCCAGCTTATCTTCTTCAAAAGAAACAAAATACACCAAATTTGCTCTGTTAAAACTTTGCTGTACGACATTGTACTGTTTAAAATCTAAACGGTCTTGAATATCTTTCACCACATCGGCGGTTGCTGTTGCAGTAAGTGCAAGTACCGGAATTTTTGGAAAACGAGAGCGAATCTCTTTGATGTTTAGATAAGCAGGTCTAAAATCATATCCCCATTGAGAGACGCAATGCGCTTCGTCCACAGCAATTAAATTGATATTTAGTTGCGGGATTCTTTCGATAAATTGAGGGCTTAAAAGTCGTTCCGGAGAAAGATACAAGAACTTTGCTGTGCCGTGCGTACATTGGTTCCAAGCAATTTCGGTTTCATAAGTGTTCATGCCGGAATAGATGGCGATGGCTTCAATTTTTCTTTTTTTCAGATTGGCAACTTGATCTTTCATCAAAGCAATCAGAGGTGTAACAACCAAGCATATTCCTTTCATCTTCAATCCGGGAATCTGATACGTAATGGACTTCCCGCCGCCTGTAGGAAGCAATGCCAATGTATCCTTACCTTCCAAAACCGAGCGAATAATTTCCTCCTGCTTTGGGCGGAAACTATTGTATCCCCAATACTGAATAAGCAATTGCTTGATTTCCATTTCTATTTTCTTAGCTGCTAATGGACTAAATTACGCAAACTTTTGATAGGATTACAAATTGAGTTTTGTTTGAATTTGTTTCACTTCGCGCCGGAGCATATCTAAGCTCTGAGCAATATCTTGTCGTATTTCGTTTGCTTCGGGCATTTCCAAACTAATGTAATTCACAAAACGCCAAATTTCACGAATATCACTCACAGCTATTTCATACGGCTCATAAAGGCTGTTTAAAGAATGAAGACGAAGTAGATTTTCGCTTTTTATTCTGTTTTCCAGCACTTTAAATACAATACCATCGTCGAGTGTTAAAACAATATAAGCGCCTTTGTCTTTTATAGTATTCCAATTTTGAACATATTCGCCAGTAACATAGGCGCCATCGGGAATGGGCAACATGGAATCGCCACTGATTTGAAAAGTTCGGTATTTTTTTTGTTTTGAAAGAAACGGCAAACGAAAAGTGGGCAATACTTTAATGTATTCCGGATCGGCAAAACCGCTGGTGTATCCTGCCTTGGCTTTTTCTGCTACCAACTCAATATTTTCTTCATTGTCGGCTCCAACAGTGGTTGTAAGAACACGCAACTTGCTCCCTCTGATGAATACATCGTAGCCACGCTCCAACTGATTTAGCTGACTTTCGGCCAATTTGCTCAAATCCACTTTGATCAGTGTATCGATAGACACATTGAAATAATCGGAAAATACAACTAAAGCTTGCATATTGGGATGAGCAATCTCGTTTTCGTAACCACTTAGCGTTGATCGTTTCATTGTTAAACTCTCGGCCATTTGATCTTGCGTAAACCGCTTGCGCTTACGAAGCAACTTAATATTCTGACTAAATATCGACATCGTTTTGTTTTTTAAACAGTTTCTTTTCCACTCCTTTGCGATTTCTTTTGAAGTCTTTTGTGCAAAAAATCAAAAGTTGTCCTGCGAAATCATTTTAGCAAAGCAAACAGCAAATTTAAATTATTTCTTGCTTTTCAATTTTCATATTGTTTATATTGTAATCATTATTTTGATTAAATATTAATCAAAGATAAAATTAAATTTTGAATTAAAAAAATGATGTTCAACAATACAAAAGACCGCACCATTGTTCATTTTGATCTAGACACTTTTTTTGTTTCCGTGGAGCGTTTAGCAAACAGCAAATTGATTGGTTTGCCGGTAATTATTGGTGGCACTTCCGATCGTGGAGTGGTGGCTAGTTGCAGTTATGAAGCCCGCAAATTTGGTGTAAAATCGGCCATGCCCATGAAATTGGCTCGTCGTTTATGCAACGAAGCCATTGTTGTGCATGGCGATATGGATTTGTACAGCAAATATTCTCGTTTGGTCACCGATATTATTGCCGAACGTGCTCCCATTTATGAAAAAGCGAGTATTGACGAACACTATCTCGACATTAGCGGAATGGATCGATTTTTTGGAAATCTGAAATGGACACAGGAATTGCGACAACGTATAATAAATGAAAGCGGCTTGCCTATTTCTTTTGGTCTTTCGGTAAATAAAACCGTAGCCAAAATAGCCACCGGCGAAGCCAAGCCCAATGGAGAGTTGCAAATTCCATTTGAAGAGATAAAGCCTTTTTTATCACCTTTATCCATCAAAAAAATCCCGATGATTGGTTTGCAAACCTTTCAATTGCTACGCTCGATGGGCGTTTCGAATATAGAAACCCTCAGCAGAATTCCGCCCGAAATGCTTGAACAACTTTTGGGAAAAAACGGTTTGCTTATCTGGAAAAAAGCCAATGGCATCGACAACAGTCCTGTACAAAGTTATTCGGAACAAAAAAGCATGAGCAGCGAACATACTTTTGAACAAGACAGTACGGACATTAAAAAAATGAGCGCTATTTTTATCGGAATGATAGAACGTTTGGCTTTTCAGCTACGGAAGCAGCAAAAGCTCAGTGGTCTTATCAGTATAAAAATCAGGTATTCCAATTTCGACACTCACAGTTTGCAACAACGTATTCCCTATACTGCTTTAGATCATGTTTTAATCAAAGCCGCTTCGGAACTTTTTGAAAAACTTTATCAACGCCGATTGCTTATTAGACTGATTGGTGTTAAGTTTGGGCAACTTATACAAGGGCAGCAACAGTTGAATCTTTTCGACAATGTTCCCGAACGTATTGATTTGTATCAAGCCATGGATAAAATACGCTTACGCTTTGGAAAAGACAGTATTTTCAGAGCCGTAAACGCGCGGACACCAAAGGAAAAAGAATAAAGAAAGGCTAGCCTTTCGACTAACCTTTCCTATTTATTATTCAAAAAAAAAAAAAACAGAATTACAATCGCAAGCTGATTCTTCCAAAGAAATAAGCCCCATCGGAACCCATTTGAACGGAATCCATCAAACCACCTTGGTCGGTCCAGCCATCAAATTGTGGTGTTGGATACGTATTGAAAATATTATCGCCACCAACAGTAAGCAAGAGTGTTTTGGAAAGCTCATAAGAAATATTGAAATCCATTGTCATTTTAGCTTTATAAGTATCGGTTGCAACAGCATACAAAGCATCTGCTTCGGCTTGCGTAGTTGGAGGAGCATCTACCCACTGAAAGTCTTGCAATTGAACTTGACTAAACTGAGTAAGAACGGCGTTTATAGCAAATTTCTTGATTTTCATTCCCAAATTCAAACCAAATTTATAGTCAGGAGCTGCGGCTTCCAGATACGCACGCGAAAAAGGACTGAAGAAGGTAAATTCATTCAAATCGCCATTGTGTATTTTATCGATTTTTAAGTCGTTAAAATTCCCGATTAAACCAACATTCAAGGTGGCATTTTTACTAATCTCTGTATTGTAAGTAAAAACAAAATCCAAACCTCTTGTTCTTGTATCTACTCCATTAACAAAAAACTGAGCAGCATCAACACCCAGACCTAAAGCAGAAGCATCAAAATTGTCGGTCAAAACAATTCTGTTTTTTACTTGTATAGAATACGCATCAATAGTAGCCGTAAATCCACCTTTTCGGAAAGTGAATCCGATGCTTCCATTCAAGGCTTCCTCTTCTTTCAAGGATTCAATACCAAATGCTTTGGTAACAGTACTGTTGTTTGCCGAAAGCAAAGAAGGCAATGATTCACCGTTGACAATATTTGTAAAAATTAAATTGTAATAGATTTGTGCCAATGAAGGAGCTCTAAATCCTGTTGACACCGATCCACGGAAAGATAAATTGGGATTTACTTGATAACGACTGGCAATTTTATAATTGAAAGTACTTCCAAAATCGCTGTAATTTTCGAAACGCAAAGCAAGGCCAACCATAAAATTAGTGCTTAGATTGAACTCCGAATCGCCATAGAATCCCATATTTGTTCTACTTCTGTCCACAGCATTGGCGGGACTATAACCCGGAAATCCTTGCGATCCGCCAGGCAAATCATCACCGTTGGCATCGAACGCAACAATTTGATTCAGTGGATCCGTAATAGGTAAGCCATTGATATCGTATAGGGCATAGGAAGCTACTTCGCCGGGGAAAATAATAAAATTCTCCGTTCTAAATTCCATACCGAACGCAAAGCTCACGCCTTTGAGCATTTGATTGAAGTATTTATTAAAATCTATTCCTGTCGTATTTTGAGACAAACTGTGTCCACCGGCATCAAAATCGGTCGGTGAAGCATCCAACATAGAAGCATTGTTGGAATTTTTGGTATAATAATGAAACTTATTGAAGCCATAGGTATTATTAAAATCAACCATCCAGCCGTTTCCCATGGTATGTTTTATACCAGCCGAAATAGATGCATCGCCAATAATGGAAGTAATTTGAGGTGTAAAACCAAATGGATATAAACTTGGTACAGATCTGTTATCGCCATCGGCAAAGCTGTTTCTCGAAAATGCATTGGCATTGGTATTTCTAAAACTTCTTCCTCCAAAAGCATACACTTCTGTTTTATTTGAAATAGGAACTACGGAATTTACTAAGAAATTAAATGCATCTACAGAAGGACTTCCATAACCTTTTCGCCAATCAAAGCCGGGACGCAGCGTTTTTTCTTTCGAAAACAGTTCGCTCGTAATATTGACGAATCCTTTTTTACCGATGCTTAAGCCATAGTTTAAATCGAATTTAGTGGTTTCACCATCAAATTGCTTGTCTTTTCCATCCAATCGATTGGTTCCTTCCACATTGTACAATGTTTCGCCCGTGGCTTCTTCCCAACCGGCACCAACAGCCGTACTGTATGCGCCAAAAGTTATGCCGGCTGTGAGACCTTCGGTATTGTCTTTCAATACAATATTAATGACTCCGGCAATGGCATCTGAGCCATATTGGGCAGAAGCTCCATCTCTCAGAACTTCTATTCTCTTAATAGCAGAAACAGGAATTGCATTCAAATCCGTTCCGGAATTTCCTCTGCCTCGCGTACCAAAAATATTGACCAAAGAAGATTGATGTCTTCTTTTTCCATTGATTAAAACAAGGGTTTGATCAGGACCTAAACCTCTAAGCGAAGCAGGAACTACGTGATCGGCTCCATCGGAACCCGACTGTTTGGTAGCATTGAAAGAAGGAGCTGCATATTGAAGAATCTGAGTCAGATCCACTTGGCCATTTTGAGAAGCCAATTCGCTCACGTTGATAATATCAATGGGTACAGGTGTGTCGATGGCCGTTCTTTTTGGGCTGCGACTTCCAACAATCTGAACTTCGTTGAGTTCTTTTCCACTTTCTAATACAATTTCGTAATACGACTTTGCATCTAAAACCACATCTTTAGAATCGAAGCCTACATAGCTTATTTCCAAGGTGGCATTTTCGGCCACTTTGAGCTGAAATTTTCCATTCGCATCAGCAGTTGTTCCATTGCTGGTTCCTTTTTCAACTACATTTGCTCCAACCAAACTAGCAGCGGTTTGGTCGATAATAATTCCCGTTACAAGTCGCTGGGCTTGTACAAGGCTAACCGAAAAAAGTGCGGCAAGCACTAAAAAGTAAATTTTTCTCATAAATTTAGATAAGGTTTTTGGTTTTTTTTCGCGAAACTAGAAATTAAATCAATAACATTGCATATTTATACATATAAAATGCAATAATATTAATCGCGTTTTTTAAGGAGATAATCAGTTAGCGGGAGTTTCTCAAACCGACAAGAATACCGCTCGTCTTAAATAGTATCGTTTTTTCATTTTATAAAGGTTTTAGGTTTTGAGCTAATGTATTAAAATAATGACACGATGCAACATATAGCACATTTTCATTGTAAAAAAATGCCAAATTCTAAAAAAGAAACAGATTCAGCAAGGAAAGAACCGCCCACAGCTATCATAAACAGAGGGAGCTACAGATCGCAAATCACACGGTAATAATACTTAAACTGCAAAATTTGTTTTATTCGACGCACCAACTCCTTGCGATTGCTTCCACAATCTAAATCGTTTTCGAATATCTCTATTTGTTTGCAAACGCATTTTTGGTGTTTCAATATGAATAAATATTCCTAAAAGCGAAACCATTCTATGCCGTTAAAAACCTATATTTATGCAAAAGGATTTTCCAAAGTTTAAATCTTGTTAATTTTCGACTTCTACAAAAAAGCGAAAGTCGAATTGTCTGTCTTTTTCTATCTTTGTGCCGATGAACAATAAACCGAAAAAAATTGCTTTTCACACTTTTGGATGTAAGCTAAATTTTGCCGAAACCTCCACCATTGCCCGTTCATTTACCGATCGGGGTTATGAAAAAACAAGCCTCAAAGAACAAGCCGATTTATTGGTAATCAATTCGTGCACCGTTACAGAAAATGCTGAAAAGAAATGCCAAACGCTGATAAAACAAGCGCGCAAAATAAATCCAAAAATCCAGATTGCATTGGTAGGATGTTATGCCCAACTTCGGCCGGAAATTGCCGAAAAACTGGAAGGCGTTAACTATATTTTGGGAAACGAGGAAAAATTTAGACTCGTTGATCTGTTTGAGCAGGCGTTCGACAATTGCTATACGGTAGCCGGAAACATAAATACCAGTAAAGTTTTCAGTCCCTCCTACTCTTTGGGCGATCGAACACGGAGTTTCTTAAAAATTCAGGACGGCTGCGATTATTTTTGCACTTTTTGCGCCATTCCTTACGCACGTGGAAGAAGCAGAAGCGACAGCATTGAAAATTTAGTGAAAGAAGCTAAAATAATCGCCTCACAAGGAACAAAAGAACTCATACTTACGGGTGTAAACATTGGCACTTTTGGCGAGAAAGCAGGAAGTAGTTTGTACGAACTCATGCAAGCATTGGAGAAGGTAGCAGGAATAGAACGCATTCGGATTGGATCTATTGAGCCAAATCTTTTGAGCGACGAAATCATCGAATTGGTTGCGCAGTCTAGAGTGATTATGCCTCATTTTCACATTCCTTTGCAATCGGGATCGGATAAGATATTGAGTCAGATGAAACGAAGATACAACAGCGAAGTGTTTGCCAATCGTGTGAAAAAAGTAAAGAATTTATTACCAAATGCATGCGTGGCAGCGGATGTAATTGTTGGATTTCCGGGCGAAACGGACGAGGATTTTGAACACACCATTCATTTTATCGATATGCTTCCCATTTCCTATTTGCACGTTTTTACTTATTCCGATAGGCCGGAAGCCAAAGCCAATCAGTTTTCGCACAAAGTTCCTGCGAAGACAAAAAAAACACGCAGCGAAAAATTGCACGAATTAGGCGAGAAAAAAGCAAGCCTTTTCCATCAAGAAAATATGGAACTTACTCATCGCGTTTTATGGGAGGCCACCAAAAGCAAAGGATTTCTTCATGGATTTACAGAAAATTATATCCAAGTAAAAACCAATTTCACTTCTGATCGTTTCAACAAAATTGAAGAGATTATACTTGGCTCTTCAGACCAACAAGGCAACTTTTTGTTTACATTTGAAAGTTAAAATACTTTTATTAAAAAATAGTTTTATCATTACACAGGTTATTATGCCAGACTATCAATCACTTACATCCGAAGTAATCCAGCTAACTAAAAAAATAGGACAATTTCTAAAGGAAGAGATTATTATCTTAAAACAAAGTGATGTTGAAGAAAAAGGTCTGCACAATTTGGTTACTTATGTCGACAAAGCTGCTGAAAAACAGATTGTTGAAGCATTAAGCCTACTGCTGCCTGAATCCGGATTTATTGCAGAAGAAGGAACGAGCAATAAAATTGGAAAGGATTACAATTGGATTGTGGATCCGCTCGATGGAACAACAAATTATATCCACGGTGTTCCATTGTATTCGGTGAGTATTGCTTTAAAATTTCGAAACGAGCTGGTAGTTGGTGTGATTTATGAGCCCAATCTCGACGAATGTTTTTACACCTGGAAAAATGCGCCTTCCTACCTAAATGGAAAAGAAATAAAAACCTCATCGGTACCAAACGTAGATCATGCGCTATTTGCTACTGGATTTCCTTACCACGATTATGATAAATTGACTGAATTTATGCAATTTTTTAGCTATCTGATGCAACATAGCCGTGGTGTCAGGCGATTGGGTTCGGCTGCCGTAGATTTGGCTTATGTCGCCTGTGGCCGATACGATGGATTTTACGAATACGGATTAAGTCCCTGGGATGTGGCAGCAGGGATTCTTTTAGTTCAAAATGCAAGCGGAAAAGTGTTCGATTTTTCCCGAGGAAATGATTTTCTGTTTGGAAAAGAAATTGTGGCCACCAATCCAATCCTTGCAGAAGAATTTATTCAACTGACAATCAAACACTTTAAACCCTAATTCTCCAACAAACTTTTATTTATTTGACTTAAACCGCTGCTTCAATGACAAAAAAACAAAAAGAAAACCGACTCAAAGAATCGCCCTTACGAAGTTTGATGAAAGCATTCAGTTGGAGAATTATTGCTTCATTAACTACTTTTTTGATCAGTTTTGTTATTTTCAGAAACTTGATGGGTAAAACGTTAATTGAAACACTTCAAACTGCCGGCGCTATTACGGGAGTAGATTTTTTCGCAAAGCTTATAATCTACTATTTGCATGAACGAATATGGACCAACATTGACTGGGGAAAAAGTTGGCGCAGAGCGGCTTGGAAACGAAAATACCGCAATGCCCACAAAACGCTGGCTCAATAAAAAGAATGTTTTTTTTACGAAAAAGAAATTCCGCTCAATTTTTAAAAACTTATCACATGAATAAAATAAAAAACAGCTTCCTCCTTTTTTTGTTATTTCTGGGATTAAATTCAGTGGCGGAAGATAGTATTGCCAAACAATCGAATTCGGTTAGCAAAATTATTTATCAACTGAATATTCAAGAAGAAATAGCGCCGCCGGTGTGGCATAAGACAAAAAAAGCTTTTGCCGAAGCTCGGGAAATGAAAGCGGATATCATTCTTATTCACATGAATACGTATGGCGGACAAGTGGATGCAGCCGATTCGATCCGAACAAAAATTCTTGATTCTCCAATTCCTGTTTATGTTTTGATTGATAACAATGCCGCTTCGGCGGGTGCTTTGATTGCGATTGCTTGTGATAGCATATATATGGTTGCAGGAGCAAATATTGGCGCTGCCACTGTGGTAAATCAAACAGGCGAAGCGATGCCCGACAAATACCAATCGTATATGCGCAGCATGATGCGCTCAACAGCAGAAGCCACCGGACGCGATCCACAAATAGCGCAAGCCATGGTAGATCCACGAATTGTTGTTCCCGGACTCATCGATTCCACAATGGTACTCACATTTACCACCTCCGAAGCAATCAAATATGGCTTTTGCGAAGCTGAAGTAAAAAATATTCCGGAACTGTTGAATAGGCTTAATTTGGACAAAGACGCTTTAAAAGAACAACATTTAAAAGCGACCGACCGCATTATCCGCTTTCTAATCCATCCAATGGTAAGTGGTATTTTAATCATGATGATCGTGGGTGGAATCTATTTCGAATTGCAAACTCCCGGAATTGGTTTTCCATTGGGAGCTGCAGTTTTAGGAGCCATCCTTTATTTTGCACCTCATTATTTAGAAGGATTGGCAGCACATTGGGAAATCATTGTTTTCATTGTAGGTTTAATATTATTAGCCATCGAAATTTTTGTGATTCCCGGTTTTGGCGTTAGTGGCGTTTTAGGCATACTGTTTATTCTATTATCGCTTGCTTTGGCAACAGTGAAAAATATTGGTTTTGAATTTAGTTTGCCCAACCTAACCCAATTTATTCTTTCGTTGTTGTATGTGAGCGTGGCTTCTGTAGCCGGCTTATTTCTCTCCTATTATTTGACAAAAAAATTGTTTGGAACAAATCGCTTTGGGGAACTAAGCCTGATGACAGTTCAAAAAAACGAAGCAGGATTTAGCATCAAAGACAGACATTATTCCGAAATGCTTGGAAAAGAAGGTATTGCGCATACTGTTCTGAGACCTTCCGGAAAAATAAAAATCGGAAACAACTATTTCGATGCCGTGGCAGAAGTCGGGTTTATCGATAAAGGCGAAACAATTAAAGTGGTTGGCTACAACAATGCCCAACTAAGCGTGGTGAAATCTTCTCAAACAACAGCTTGAGTTCCAGCTTTAAGTCGAAGGAAAAGAAAATATATTTTTTCTAGGAATTGAATTCCATCTTCCTTCAGAGTCTCTTTTTTGTTGTTATTTGGCGAGCTCAACAATAAAAGCCGATATATCCAAACTATTAAACTATCTTTGCAGCCATTAAAAATAATACATGACATTTGAAAATTTAGGGCTTATTGAGCCTATTCTTAAAGCCCTCCAATCAGAAGGCTACACCAAACCAACCCCAATCCAAGAACAATCTATCCCGCTCTTACTTCAAGGAAAAGACCTTTTAGGCTGCGCACAAACCGGAACAGGAAAAACAGCTGCTTTTGCTATTCCAATCCTTCAGAAACTTTTTCTAAGCAAGAATGACGCAAAAGGAAAAAGAAAAATAAGAGCAATCATCCTCACACCAACAAGAGAACTAGCTGTTCAAATTGGCGACAGTTTTACAACTTACGGAAAATTTACTGGAATCAAGAACACGGTAATTTATGGCGGCGTAAAACAATTTGCTCAAACACAAGCCCTACAACAAGGTATTGATGTGTTGATTGCTACACCGGGCCGATTGTTGGATTTGATGGATCAAGGTTTTATTTCCTTGAAAGACATTGAATATTCTGTTCTAGACGAAGCCGATCATATGTTAGATATGGGCTTTATCCACGATATACGAAAGATCATTGCAAAATTACCAATCAAAAGACAATCGCTTTTTTTCTCGGCCACCATGCCCGCCGAAATTCTTGATTTATCGAGCAAGATATTAGGAAATCCTGCAAGAGTGACTATCAATCCCGAGCAAACAACCGCCGAACGAGTAGAGCAAGCTGTCTATTTTGTTGGCAGAGATGATAAAACAAAATTGCTAATCCATTTATTGCAAAACGAAAAAATTGATTCAGCACTTATTTTTTCCCGAACCAAACATGGCGCCGATAAAGTTGTAAAACTATTGGCCAAAACCAATATTCAAGCAGCGGCTATTCATGGAAATAAATCGCAAAGTGCCCGACAACGCGCTTTAGACAATTTCAAAAGCGGCCAATCAAATATTTTGATTGCGACGGATATTGCAGCTCGTGGTATTGACGTGGAAGAATTGTCGCATGTTATCAATTTCGATTTGCCAAACGTTCCGGAAACTTATATTCACAGAATTGGCCGAACAGGTCGTGCAAACGCCAGCGGAACAGCAATTTCATTTTGCGATGGTGAGGAAAGAGCTTATTTGAAGGATATTCAAAAGCTGATTGAACAGAAAATAAGCGTTGTAAATGACCATCCTTTTGTGGACGACGGAACGTTTGTTCCTACAAAAAAACAAGTTCGCCCTCCACGCAGACCGCAAACAAGCAGAAGCAATGGTGCCAGAGTTGATTCAACGAATGGTCATCAAGCCAAATCAAATAAAAGTTATTCGCGAAAGCGATATTAAAATTCGAATGGATCTTAAAATTGTTTAGACGAAACCAGATAGCACCTCCAAAAAGGTGCTATTTTATTTGGCACATGAATTTCCGGCCAACCAACCGGTAGAATACGCTATTTGCAAATTATAGCCTCCGGTTTCAGCGTCCAGATCAATCATTTCGCCGGCAAAATAAAGCCCGGAAATCAATTTCGATTCCATGGTTTTTGGTGATATTTCATCTGTAATTACACCACCGGCGGTAATAATGGCTTCTTTAAAACTACGAAAGTTCGAAACGGTAAAACGCAAATTTTTAAGCAGATTCCGAATTTGTTTGCGTTCTACGGCCGAAACCTGATGACATTCCTTTTCAGAATCGATATTCAAGAGATCAAGAAAAACAGGTATCATACTCGAAGGCAACCAATAGCTAAAAATATTTCCAAGTCTTTTTTTGCCATGTTCGTTTAAATCGCGCTGCAAGCGCAAATCGAGCTTTTGATCGTCGAGAGCCGGTTTCAAATCGATAGATATTTCTACTTTATTCTGCTTTTGAAATTCGGCCACCACTATTCTGCTCAAAGTTAGAATGATAGGTCCTGAAAGACCAAAATGAGTAAAAATCATTTCACCAAAATCTTCTCCCATTTTCTTCCCATTTACCCAAACAATGGCTTTCACATTTTTCAGATTTAAGCCTTGCAGTCGTTGCGCCACATCGCCCTCAGTTTCCAGAGGAACTAATGCGGGAATTGGTTTGGCCACTTTGTGTCCGTGTTCGGCAACCAAATTGTAGCCATCGCCAGTGGATCCGGTAGCAGGA
>KB226107.1_pt23 | contig 12892 bp, 10 predicted proteins | sample 524768 | NCBI WGS metagenome assembly AMQJ01 (sample SAMN00998488, study PRJNA167727) | sediment metagenome | isolation source: subsurface aquifer sediment | place: USA: Rifle, Colorado | collected Aug-2009
TGAAATTGTTGTAAAAGGTCAAAATGCAAAAGTAGGTTTTCAGGGTGGTTTAATGGCACGTTTAACCATTGTAAAACTATATGTTCAACCTGAATTACTTTTTACATCATCCAGTGGTGAAGTTGAAGTAACTTCATTGAATAGTGGTACTGTAGTTTTATCTGAAGTAAGAGAACAAAAGTATCGTCAGATTGATTTCCCTATTATGGTAGGATATAAATTTGGTCCTGCACGTGTTCAGTTGGGTCCGGTTGGAACCATAGTTCTTAGCACTGATCCTTCTTTAGATGGATTTATGGACATGAACTATGAAGAAGAATTCAATGGAGCAACCTGGGGATATCAGGTTGGTGTTGGTTTAGACCTTGGTAAAAAGATTACCATTGATGTAAAATATGAAGGAAACCTAAGTAAATTGGCTGATGGCGTTAAAATTGGTGGTGAAACAAGAAACTTTGATTCACGAAATAGCCAATTTGTTGCTTCGTTAGGATTTTTCTTTTAAAAAATAGATCATAAAGTTTTCAACAACCACTACTTGATTCAAAGTAGTGGTTTCTTTATGCTTTCCCGTTATTTTTCTCCGAAATTGTTAATAAACTCATCATCAATTTCTTAGTATTTGTCAAAACTTGCACTCAATTTAATTGTTGTTTGAAATAATTATATAGATTTGCAGCTTTTTCTTTTAAGAAAATAAACAAAGTGCAGATATCCAGAATATTATTTCTGGATATTGATTTTAGTAGGAACGAACACAATTTTTATGAAATTTATACGAGGATTAAAAATTACATTATTATTTATTATCTTCTTCTTTGGTGAGATTGCAATCAGTTTTTCTGATAAATCTTACGTCGAAAAAGTTTCTCCTTCGGAAGAAAGGATGCCAATTTCAATGCGATTAACAAATAATTTATCTGCTTATGAATCGATGCAGGGATTCGATCAACAGATAGAAAGTTTTATGCAAAAATGGAATATTATCGGTGCTTCAGTTGCAGTTGTCAAAGATGAGCGACTTATATATACAAAAGGTTTTGGATATGCCGATAAAGAGAATGATATTAAAGTTGAACCTAAGCATCTTTTTCGTATTGCAAGTGTTTCAAAATTAATTACCGCTGTTGCTGTGATGAAACTGGTTGAAGAAGGCAAAATTAACCTTACCGATACAATTTTTGGCGAAAAAGGAATTCTGAAAATGAAAGAGCTACAGGAGATTAAAGATAAAAAAGTATTAGGAGTCACAGTTAAAAATCTATTAAACCATACTTCGGGCTGGACCAATAAAAAAGGAGATCCAATGTTCATGAATCTCGCTATTGCTGATAAAATGAAAGCTGAGCTTCCATTAAAAACAGAAACGATTGTTCAATATGTTTTGCAAAATTGTAATCTCGATTATAAACCTGGGTATAAATCAGTTTATTCGAATTTTGGTTATGCATTATTAGGCCTTGTTATTGAAAAAGTAACCGGAACTTCTTACGAGGATTATGTAGTTTCGCACATATTAAATCCATTAGAAATTTATGATATGCATCTGGGCAAATCGCTCCCTGATGATCGATTTACAAACGAGGTAAAATACTATGGTCTCAGAGGAGAACGTGAAGTATTATCAAGCTTTGGAACCGGAGAGAGAGTTCCCAAATATTATGGAGGAAACTCGATTGAGACATTGGGTGCTGCCGGTGGTTGGGTTGCTACACCAACAGAGTTAATGAAACTTCTGGTTGCTATAGACAAGTTTAATTTAAGGGAGGATATATTATCAGTTACTTCAATTGATGAAATGACTAAATCCAGTAAATGGGTCAGACCATTTGGCTGGACTGGAACTGATAATAATGGTTATTGGTGGCGAACAGGTACATTGTCTGGCACTTCAGCTTTGCTTAAAAGAGAACAAAATGGCCTAAGCTGGATTCTTATTATAAACACAACACCAAAATATGGAGCCCGATTTCCAGTACAAATTAATAAAACAATGATAAAAGGTTTAGCTACAATTGATAATTGGCCAACCTATGATTTATTTGATTATTATGAGCCCAAGTCGCTACAAGATAAATGGTTAACTTTAAATGATTAAAAAAAAACCAGTGCTTCAGCACTGGTTTTTTTAATTCAAATAATACCAATATTCCAATAATTCTGTTTATTAATTATTATATTTGTTTTGTGGTTTTCTACCGCAACCCTTAACAGCAATTAACCGTAATAAGTACTGAAAATCTGGAATAAGAAAGCATAATTTGAATTAGAATGGAAGGAATAACTGCGGAAGAAAAAATTAAAAAACGAATCGAAATATTAAGAGATGTTGTTATTTTTTCTGAATCAAATGAAAATATATTAAATCGATTAGCCTCTTCGCTAATTGATGTTTTTATTAAAAAAGATGAAGTTGTTTTCCATAAAGACGATGAGTTAAACGCAATGTATATTATTGTAAGCGGGAAAGTCAAAGTACACGATGGAAATTATATTTTTACCGAATTTGGAAAGAAAGATTTTTTTGGTGAATATTCCTTAATTGATTCATCTGCACGTTCAGCTACTGTTACTGCCATTGAAGATAGTTATTTGCTTCGATTAGATCAGGAAGATTTTCAACGGATCATTGAAGAAAACGTTGAAGTATCAAAAGCTGTGTTAAAAGCATTAATAAAGAGGCTTCGAAATAATAATGTTTTAGAAGAAAAGTTAACACAGAATAATATTAAAATAGAGAATCAAAGAGATGAGCTCGACAGGCAAAAAAAGGAGTTAGAGGAACTCAATGCTACCAAAGACAAATTCTTCACAATCATTGCTCATGACCTGAAAAATCCTTTTAATACAGTTATTGGTTTATCGGAATTACTTATTGAGCGTTTTGACTCCTACGATTTATATAAGATTAAAGATTTTATTACCCAAATTCATAAATTTTCGAATAACGCATATAACTTACTTGAAGATTTACTGCAGTGGGCTAAATCACAAACAGGTAGAATAGAAGTTAAAATCGATAAAGTTGATGTTTTTGAACTTGCATTTGAAAATATTACCCTTTATCAGGAAGATGCTAATAAAAAGGGAGTTAAATTAGAGTCGAATGTAAAAATGCATACCTTCATTTCTGCGGATAGAAATATGATTACAACCGTTTTAAGAAATCTAATTTCTAATGCCATTAAATTTACAAACCACGGAGATAAAATAGTTTTAGACACGTTTAAAGCTGATGAATATATTGAGATTAGTGTTGCTGATACCGGCATTGGTATTCCTGAAAAAAATCTGGAAAAAATATTTGCTATTGACTCTAATTTGTCGACACAAGGTACTGCAGATGAATCAGGAACAGGTTTGGGATTGATTTTATCGCGTGAGTTTATCGAGAAAAATGGTGGCACAATTAGTGTAAAGAGTAAAGAAGGAAATGGAACTACATTTACTTTCAAAGTCCCTGTTTATAAAGATTAAAAATAATTAGAATGAATACGAAATTTCCAAAATATATCATCATAGTTTTATCTTTAATCATTGTAATTCTTACAAGCAATAGTGTTTTTTCACAAAACTTACTCGAAGTAAAAGGCCAATTATCATTTAAGGAAAAAAGTGGTAGTGCTAAAAATGGAGAAATAAAACTATATGAAAAGGGCAACTTTATTCAATCTATAGATGTTGACAGATCAGGAAAGTTTAAAATTGATCTGGATATTAACAAAGATTATATTTTTGAATTCTCAAGTGAAGGATTTGTAACCAAAAAGATAAGCATTAACACAGAAGTCCCGGAAAATTTCGAGAATAAGACTTTTACACCAATATACTTTGCTGTGGAGCTTTTTAATCAATACAAAGGTGTTAACACTCTTGTATTTACGCAACCTGTAGGTATAATTAAGTTTTATAGACAATTAGGTGATTTTGATTATGATGTGGATTATTCATCTGAAATGAGAACTAAAATCGATAAAGCTGAAAAGGAACTTGAAGAAGCACATCAAAAGCATCTGCAAGAAATAAAACAAAAAGAGCTTGCAGAAAGACAGCAAGAAATAGCAGCACAAAAAGCAGATGAAGAAGCCGAACGCCAGCGAAAGTTGGAAGAAGAAAAAGCAGCCTCTGAAGCAAGGAGGAAGGCTGCAGAGCAAGCTAAAATTCAAGAAGATCTTGAAAAAGAAAGAATAAGAAAGCAACAGGAAGAAGAAGCTAAGCAAAGATACGAGCAAGAACAAGCAAGAAAACAAGCTGAGTTGATTGAAAAACAACGTATCGCTGAACAACAAAGAAAAGAAGCAGAAGAAAAAGCTAAATTAAAAGCTGAAGAAGAAGCCAGGCAGAAAGCCGCATTGGAAGCTAAAATGAAAGCTGAAGAAGAAGCCAGAAGAGCAGCTGCTGAAGAAGCTGCCAGAATTGAAGCTGAACGTAAGGCTCAATTATTAGCTCAACAACAAGAAGAAGCTAAAAAAAGACAACAGGAAGAAGATGCCAAACGACTTGCAGAATTGTCTGAGAAACAGCGCATGGCCGAGCTACAAAGAATGGAAGCTGAAGAACGTGCAAAAAAAGAAGCTGAAGAAATAGCCAGAAAAAAGGAGGGTGAACTTGCAAGACAAAAAGCGGAAGCAGATTCATTGAAACAAGTGGCTGAAGAAAAAGCCAAACGGGAAGCTGAGGAATACCAACGTCAGTTGGATGCAGTAAAAGCTGAATCTGAACAACGTCAAAAAGAAGAAGCCGCTCAAAAGGCTCTGGAAGAGGAGCAACGACTGGCTAAGCTTTCGGAAGAAAAACGTTTGTCAGAAGAACGAAGAAAAGAGGAAGAAGCTGCAAAAGTTCAAGCTGAAATAAAACAACAGGAACTATTACAGAAAGATATTGAAGAACGAAAAGCTAAAGCACTGGCTGAGAAACTTAATAAACAAAATCAACTTTACAATACAGCTCAAAAGGCAGCGGAAGAGTTTACAGAAGTAAAAAAAGATTATCCGAAAGGTAAAACAGTTGAAGAATTCGATAGATTTGGAATGCATATAACCCGCACTATTGTTATTGATAACGAAGTAGTAAGAATTTACCTAAAAGTAAATCACGAATGGGGAGCACTATTTTTCTTTAAAAATAATCAATCGATCTCAGAAGAATTATATAATTCTGAATTAGAAAGAATTTAATTGTTTTAATACATGAAAGACTTTAAAAAATATTTTATTATCCCTGCTGAGCCTGAAGAAGTTTATACTGCTCTTACAAATTCCTTTACAATAGAACTTTGGTCTGGTTACTCAGCCATTATGGATTCTAATGTTGGCACCGAATTCTCGCTCTGGGATGGTGATATTACAGGTAAAAACATTGAAATTGTTGAAAACAAAAAGGTAGTTCAAGAGTGGTATTTTGGTGATCAAACTGAAGAATCAATTGTTACAATTAATATTTTTGAGAATAAAAAAGGAACTCAGGTTGAACTCATACATAAAAATATTCCTGACGAGGATTATGAAAATATAGTAGAGGGATGGAATGAATATTATTTTGGTGCGATTAAAACATTTTTCGAAATAGAATAATTCATTGTTATTACAATCCTTTAATTGATTTCATAATTTATTTTGTATATTTAACATCCATAGATTATATTTTATATAATGGTTATGAGATACCTTTTATGCATTATATATGTTATCAGCACTTTATTTACGTATGCTCAAGAGGATTCTTTAAAAAAAGAATTTAAACTATTAGAACAAAAACTTAATACAGTTTCTGAGCCCACTTTAAAAATTCCAATTTACAAAGATATTATTCAACAAAGCTTTCCTAATCAATTAGAAACTGTAATTAAATATTCAAAAGATTTATTGGACTTATCTGAGTCATTGAGTAATGCTGACGCACAGGTTTTCGCATTATTTTATATCGCACAGTACTACTTTAATGTTGATGATTTCGAAAAAGCGATTGAATACTTCAATCAAGCTCTTCTCATTTATCAGTCTTTTGATAATAACAGCCAAATGCTTGAAATATATCATAATTTGGGATTAGCAAATCAATATCTAAATAATTATGATGCTGCTTTATCTTACTATCAAAAAGCGATTGAAATGGCAGAGTCAATCGGAAATAAGGAACAATCAGCGATTAGTTATCAGGATATTGGAACTTTATATAATGATCTGCAAAAATATTCATTGGCACTTTATTATTATGAGAAAGCACTTGAAATATATAAACAAATCAATAATGAAAAACGCATAGCTGCCATATATCAAAATATTGGGGTTTTACATTATAATTGGGGAGATCTAAGCAAATCGCTTGAATATTATTTAAATTCATTAAGAACTTATGAAAGGTTGCAGGATAAACAAAACATTGCTATATCACTGAGTAATATAGGTTTGTTTTATGAAGAAGGTAAGAACTTTAGTATGGCTTTAGATTATTATCAAAAAGCACTTATCATTTTTGAGGAAATTGGATATAAACCAACATTGGTATACATTTTCTATAACCTTGGTTCAATATATAGAAATATAGGAAACTACACAAAATCTATTGAATATTTTGAAAAGGGATTAACCCTTTCGAAGGAAATTTCAATGAAAGATTATATATCCTATAACTATGAAGCTTTATCAGGCGTTTATGAAGACATGGGAAACTTTGCAATGGCCCTTAAACAATATAAAGATTTTGTACTAATTAAAGATTCATTGTTTAACGAAGAAAAACATAAACAAATTGGAGAACTGGAAGCTAAATTCCAAACTGCACAGCATGAAAAAGAGATTGAATTTCTGAAACTTGATCATGATTTAAAAGACTTAGAATTAAAGAAAAAAGAAAATCAAAACCTGGTTTTAATAATTAGTTCATTATTAGCATTGTTAATTGCTTTTATCTTATTCTTTTTCGCTAGAGCACAAAAGACTTTGTCAACAAAATTGCAAGTTGAAATTGAAGAACATAAAAAAACTGAATCAGAACTAAATCAGATAAAAACTGAACTTGAGGATAGAGTTAAAAAACGCACAATTGATCTTGAAGAAACAAACAATAAATTACTTTTTGAGATTGAGGAACATAAAAAAACAATGATAAGCCTTAAAATTGAAAAAAACAGGGCTGAAGAAGCTGACAGACTAAAGACAAATTTTTTGGCAAATATGTCTCACGAAGTCAGAACTCCCATGAATGCAATTACAGGGTTTTCCCAAATGTTAGCATTTGAAAACTTAACAAGTAATAAACGAAGACATTATATAAACATGGTACAGGAAGGTTGTAATAGTTTAACAAATTTAATTGATGATATAGTTGATTTTGCTAATATTGAATCAGAACAGTTAAAAATTGAAAAGAAAGAATTTAATCCACATCCATTATTAGAATTTTTACAAGATCATTACACAAATGAATTAGTTAAAAGAAATAAAGAAGGATTAATCCTTTCCTATGCAAATGAAAATAGTGAAAATGATATTGTAATTCATACAGATCCTTCAAGATTAAAACAAATATTTTCGATATTAATTGATAATGCTTTGAAATTTACAGAAAAAGGGCATGTCGAATTTGGTTTTACTCACCCCAATAACAATGAAATTCAGTTTTTTGTAAGAGATACCGGTATTGGTATTGACGAAAAACATTTCGATCTGATTTTTGAGCGATTCAGACAGGTTGATGAAGGTACAACAAAAAGATATGGTGGTGCCGGCATTGGTTTATCCGTTGCCAAAAAATTAGTAGAATTAATGAATGGAAATCTCTACTTAGAGTCTACATTAGGCAGAGGATCAAATTTCTTTTTCAATTTGCCATACAATGTTGAAGTAACAAATGAAAATGTATCCGCACAGCCTAATCAATTTAATTGGAAAAATAAACTCATATTAATTGCTGAAGACAAAAAGATAAATTTTGATATTATTCAGGAAACATTAAGTATAACGGATGTTGATTTATTGTGGGCGAAAAATGGACAGGAAGCAATTCAAATGGTTGAATCACATGGTAATATTGATCTGATATTAATGGATATCCAAATGCCGGTAATGGATGGTTATGAGTGCACCAAAAGAATTAAGGAAATGTCAAAAGATATTCCAATTATTGCTCAAACTGCATATGCATTACCACAGGACAGTTACAAATGTTTCGATGCGGGTTGTGATGATTATATCTCAAAACCAATATCTTTGAATCAATTTTTAATAAAGCTTAATAAATACCTTTCATAAGAAAATCCCGTTAAGGGCTTTTTTTAAAATTTGTTTATTGTATTTCGTATTTCAACTAAATTGTAAAGCAGCTTTTCTAAGTAATTTAAATGAAGCATATTCGCACCATCCGACTTAGCATTTGAAGGATCAGGATGTGTTTCAATAAATATGCCATCAACACCAACAACTATTCCAGCACGTGCAATGGTTTCAATTAATTCTGGTTTTCCACCAGTTACACCGGAATTTTGATTGGGTTGTTGCAAACTGTGAGTTATATCTAATATTACCGGATATCCAAATTTCTGCATTTCAGGTATTCCTCTGTAATCAACAATTAAATCCTGATAACCAAACATGGTTCCTCTATCTGTTATCATAACCTTTTCATTTCCTGATTCTAAAATTTTATCAACTGCAAATTTCATTGAATCCGGAGCTAAAAACTGTCCTTTTTTAATATTAACTATTTTTCCGGTTTTAGCAGCGGCTACCAACAAATTGGTTTGTCGGCATAAAAAAGCGGGTATCTGCAGGATATCAACATATTCGGCTGCAATTGCAGCTTCTTCCTCTGTATGAATATCAGTTACTACAGGAACTTTTAATTGCTCACGAACTTTTCTCAGAATTTTTAATGCTTCAATATCTCCAATACCTGAAAATGAATCTAATCTTGAGCGATTGGCTTTTCTGTATGAAGCCTTAAAAACATAAGGGATTTTTAGTTTATCCGTTATTTCAATAACTTTTTCAGCTACACGAAAAACATTTTCTTCGCTTTCAACCACACATGGACCTGCAAGTAGAAAGAAATTGTTTTCATCTGTATTCTTTATATTAGGGATATTTTTTATCATGTTATTTATATATTTGTTTTTTGTACTCACTGCAAAATTAATAATTATATTTTCCCTTCCACTGATTTTGCAATCGTTTTAATATTTCCATTTCTTTAGAATTATTTTGTGGTGAATAAATAATATCTTTTTTTAGTTGATCAGGCATAAAATTATCCTGAATAAAATTCCCTTCATAACTATGTGCGTATTTATAATCCTTACCATAACCAATATCTTTCATTAGTTTTGTTGGGGCATTTCTAATATGCAAAGGAACAGGCAAATCCCCTGTTTTTCTTACAAGTGCTTGTGCATCATTAATAGCTTGATAAGCAGAATTACTTTTAGCTGATGTAGCAAGGTAAATTGTAGCTTCCGATAAAATAATTCTTGATTCTGGCCAGCCAATTTTATTCACTGCATCGAAGCAACTATTGGCAAGCAATAATGCATTAGGGTTAGCCAGACCAATATCTTCTGATGCAAGAATTAATAACCTGCGAGCAATAAATTTAGGGTCTTCACCGCCTTCAATCATCCTGGCAAGCCAATAGACAGCTGCATTTGGATCGCTACCCCGTATTGATTTAATATATGCGGATATGATATCATAATGTTGTTCACCATTTTTATCATAGTTAGCAATATTTTGCTGCAAAATCTCAATAACAATATCATTTGTAATTGTGATTTTTTTATCAGATTTCGCTTTCTCTGTATTTACAACTAGTTCAAGAGTATTATATAATTTTCTTGCGTCACCACCCGAGAAACGAAGCAGCGATTCATATTCTTTTATTTTAATTTTTGATTCTTTAAGATATATATCTTCTTTTAACGCTCTGTTTATGAGCTCAATTAAATCTTCCTTCTCAAGTGATTTTAGAACATAAATCTGTGTTCGGGAAAGGAGTGGAGAGATAACTTCAAAAGATGGGTTTTCTGTTGTTGCACCAATGAGTATAATTATACCTTGCTCCACAGCCGATAAAAGGGAATCCTGCTGCGATTTATTAAAACGATGAATTTCATCAATAAACAAAATTGGGTTAGGAGCATCAAAAAACTGTTGTTTTTTTGCTTTCTCAATGGTTTCACGCACATCTTTTACCCCAGAATGAACAGCACTTAATGTAAAAAAAGGTCTGTTTTGCTGATTCGCTACAATTTTTGCCAAAGTTGTTTTACCAACACCGGGAGGTCCCCATAATATGAATGAGGGAATATTACCTGATTCAATTGCTTTACGTAAAATAGCATTTTCTCCAACTAAATGTTTCTGGCCTATATATTCATCCAGGGTTTTAGGTCGCATTCTATCTGCTAAGGGCTGATTTATTGACATAAATGAATTATGTATTACTATTTTGTAAAAATACGTAAATTGAACATTTCTACAAGATTAGTGTACAATTAATAAATTTTGTTGATCAATTAAAAGGCTTTTCCTATTTTTATGAAACCTTTATGATGTTTTTTGCATCTTGAGTTTATAACAATGTCTTAATAAAAATTAACCTATAAATTAATATCTATGAAAAGGAATAAATTAAGAAGTAAACTTTATATAACAGCAATTGTATTGCTGTTTACAAGTCAAGTTTTTGCACAATTCGGGCAATTAGGTCAAGTTTTATCTACTGGTGAGGATGATGCAAAAAAAATATTTGAAGCTTATTTATCTCCATATGCTAATGGTATGGGAGCTGGATTAAGCACTGGATGGTACAATACTGCCAAACCACATAAATTAGGAGGTTTTGATCTTACAGTATCTTTTAATTTAGCGATTATACCTATCTCGGATCAAAGTTATGATGCCAATGACTTAAACCTAGGTGATCCTGCAAATGGACTTACCGTTGATGTTACAGGCGATAAATCTTCAACTGCAGCTGGAAAGAATACAGCAGGACAACAAGTTACATATAATCAGGATATTTTAGGAGTTGATATTCCTGTTACCAGTTTCAACCTACCAAAAGGGACTGGTTTTGCTTATACTCCAATGCCTATGATTCAATTGGGTGTTGGTTTGGTAAAAGAAACAGAACTGAATTTTAGATATTCGCCAGATATTGAGTGGGGCAATGGAAGTAAAATGGGTTTATGGGGAGTAGGTCTTAAACACAGTATAAAACAATGGATTCCTGCAGTTAATAAACTCCCCTTGTTTGACCTTACATTTCAGGGTGGTTATACTAAACTTAAATCTACTACAGCATTAAGTTTTCAACCTTCAGCATATGAAGATATGGGAATTATAAAAAGTGGAGATATCGTACTTGACATTCCCGGATTTTATGATAATCAGGAAATGTTGTTTGACGTAAGCAATATAACAGCTAATATAATAGTTTCAGGTGATTTCAAGATAATCTGTATTTATGGAGGAGTTGGTATTAGTTCTTCAACTTCAACATTACAATTAAATGGTAATTATCCATTCCCAGAAGTAATAAATAATACTACAGGACAACTAGAAATTTCGGATGCAACTGCTTTATCTGATCCTATTGACATTACAATTAAAAATAGTGATGGTAGTGCAACAAAACCTCGTTTTAATGCCGGATTCAGATTAAAGTTTGCTGTTGTTACCATTAACTTCGATTACACCTATGCGAATTATTCAGTTGCAAGTGCAGGTTTAGGAATAAGTTTTAGATAAGATCTTAAAAAAAACGAATTAAAAACCCGAAAGATTTTCTTTCGGGTTTTTTGTTAAGCTTAATAGTTGGTTTTCTATTTGGCTTTGTTAAATTCTGTAATATCAGTAGCAATTTTAAGTACTTTTATTGGACTACCATTCTCGTCAAGGATAGGTGTATATGTTGCTACAAAAATATATTTTTTTCCACTAAATTCAACATGATCAGTTTCTTTTTTAGAGAGACCATTTCTTAAATCAATCCAGAATTGCTCAATTTCCTTTTCTTGAGTTTTTGTTAACTCCATATGTTCAGTATGGTGTGTTCCTATCAATTGATCACGGGTGGTTCCAACAAGTTGAAGATAGTTATCGTTTACTGCAATAATATTCCCCTCTAAATCGTATTCTATTACCAGGTTAGCTGAATTCAACGCATCAAGCAATCCCTGCATCTCGAAACTTCTTCGTCCGGCCTCTTCCTGCGTTGCCTGTAATTCTTCCATGTTTTGACGCATTTCTTCTTCCTGTGCAGCCATTTCCTCACTTTGTTGTTGAGATTGTTCAAGTAACTGACTTGTTCTTATATTTATCTTTGTAGTAGAAATTGTAGATGCAATACTCTCACCAACTTCTTCTACAAATTTGATAACATGATCTTCAAATTGATTAAATCCTGCCAGCTCAACCACTCCAAATATCTGATCGTTCACTTTTAATGGAACAATTAATAAAGCGTTTGGTCTGGATTGTCCTAATCCTGATGTAATATTTATATACTCATCAGGTAAATCTGTCATATAAATTGTTTTTTGCTCTTTAACGCATCTTCCAATTAAACCAACACCAACTTCAATTCTTTTTTCCATGTATTTGCGTCTTTCGTACGCGTAAAAAGATAAAAGTTCAATATACACATCATTTTTATCATCGTCATTAAGCATAAATATACCACCCTGGTTGGCATCAATATACTTTACAAGGTTACTAATAATATGGTACGAAAATTCATGCATATCGTCATTGTTCTGACGAAGTATTTCACCAAATTTGGCTAAACCCTGAGTAGCCCAATTTTGTTTTTGATCTTCGAGTTTTCGCTGAGCCTCTTGTTCTTTAGCAATTTTAAGGCTTTTACGCATTTCAAGAAGAGATATTCCAAGAAC
>KB226921.1_pt65 | contig 12867 bp, 8 predicted proteins | sample 524768 | NCBI WGS metagenome assembly AMQJ01 (sample SAMN00998488, study PRJNA167727) | sediment metagenome | isolation source: subsurface aquifer sediment | place: USA: Rifle, Colorado | collected Aug-2009
GTACTTGGTTTTGGAGTGCAACGGCATCGGTGTACAACGAAAAATCACCACAAGTATAGCGGTAGGCTCCTTGGTAAAAGTACGACTGAATTTTTGGCAATTCCGCATATTTATTTCCGGTCAGTTTTTGTTCGGTGGGCAGACTCAGAAATTGAATCCTATATGAAACTTTGTTCGGGCTCGCTTCTGTGCCAATAGGAGGAGTAGTTTCTGCTATTTTAGGTTTTTGAATGGTCTTTGTTTTGATTCCTGCCTTTTGCAATTCCAAATTGTCGTGTTTGTTTTTGTACGCCTGAATTGCCGAAAAAATAGCGTTTGCCATTTGCTCTTGTCCGCTTTCTGTTTTCAAATAAGCTTCCTCTTCCGCGTTGCTCAAAAAGCCCAATTCGATTAAGATTCCGGGCATTGCTGTCTTGTATAAAACCCAAAATCCGGCTTGTTTTACACCCCGATTTCCAAGAATGGTCTTTTGTTTCAGCTCGGATTGCACGGCCGTGGCGATCTCAATATTTTGAGTTTGAAAACTGTTTTGAAAAAAATTGAAAATAATGTGATTTTCCGTAGAGCTTGGATCAAAGCCTTCGTAATTGACTTTGTAATCGTCTTCGAGCAAAATGGCTGAGTTTTCGAGCATAGCCACTTGCAAATTGTCCTCGCTTTTATGCATACCCATTACATAGGTTTCTGAACCTTTGGGCAGCGAATTGGTATTGCTGTTGCAATGGATAGATACAAATAAATCGGCTTTGCTTGTGTTTGCAATCGTGGCGCGTGTGTTTAGCGGAATAAATACATCCGATTTGCGCGTATAAATCACTTCCGTTTTCTCCAAATTCGCCTCTATTAACTTGCCGGTTTTGAGCGCAACGGCCAACACGATGTCTTTTTCCTTGCTACTTTTTCCAACTGCGCCAGGATCTTTTCCTCCATGGCCGGCGTCGATTACGATTTTGTTTACTAGGTTTTGAGATTGACTGTCAATGCTTAAAAAAGTAAACAGTAGAAAAAAAAGTAGTATTAAGGTAGTAGGAATAGATATATAGGTGGTAGGGTTGTTTGATATGCCTTTCATTTTTTAACGCTTTCTTTTCGCCGGGTTTGTTTATTTTCCGTAGTTTTGGGGCTAAAATTATTCAATAACAAGCTTCTCCTAAACTGAACTAAAACAAATTGTTAACGTTTTTATCAACAAGATATTTTAAGGCCATCAAAGCCGTTTTAATTGTCCTCGTATTTACTTTGGCACATACGGCTTTTCCATTGCGCTTGTTTGAGTGGAATGAATCTGGTACACACCGAAATCAAACTGTTGAAATTCAGATGAATATTCCGGATACAATAATCGGAAATAAATCTCAGATAATCGATACATTGATAATCCAATCGTCAAAAATAAGCGATTCTCTCACAAGCGACAGTTCTTCAATTCCCAAGAAAACGTCTCCTTTGGCGGATATAGTGGATTATAATTCGAGCGATTCCTTGCGCTTCGACATCAAAAACCATAAAGTGTTCATGTTTAAAAAAGGTGTTTTGAACTATGAGAAAATAAACCTTACGGGCGATTATGTGGAAATTGATTTCGATAAAAGCGAAATATTTTCAAAAGGAATCGAAAATCAAAACGGAAAAATCAGCGGAACACCTGTATTTAAAGAAGGTGATAAATCATTTGAATCGAAAGAATTACGATATAATTTCGATACAAAAAAAGGAATCATTTTTGGCGTAAAAACCACCGAAGGAGATGGTTTTTTGTTGAGCGAAAAGGTGAAAAAAATGGCTGACGACATCACCTATATCCAAGGAGGCCAATATACGACTTGTCAATTGGATGAACCGCATTATTCTTTTCGATTCAAGAAATCAAAAGTAATCCCTGGCGATATGATCATTACCGGCCCTGTTATTTTCGAGATAGAAGGTGTTCCAACTCCTTTAATGTTGCCTTTTGGATTGTTTCCCAATAAATCCGGAAAACGCTCCGGAATATTGTTGCCTACTTACGGTCAAACGGACAAGCAAGGGTATTATCTTTCCAATGGTGGATATTATTGGGCCTTGAGCGATTATTTCGACTTGACTTTACGTGGAAGTGTTTATACGCGCGGAAGCTGGGCGCTAAATCCTAGCTTGCGCTATATGAAAAAATATAGGTATTCCGGCGCTTTCAATTTTAAATATGCCATCAATATTTTGGGAACTGAAGGCTCGCCCGATTATACACGAAATAAAGACTTTAGCATTCAATGGACGCATAAACAAGATGATAAAGCAAGGCCGTACAGCAAGTTTTCGTCCAATGTAAATATTGTTACAAATACTTTCAATCAATTCGAAACCCAAAATACCTTCGAAAGCAAACTGTCGAATTCCTTTCAGTCGAGCATCAACTATTCAACCAGTTTTAATAAAAAATGGTTTTTGAATCTGAATGTGAGCCAGCGCCAGAATACGCGTACAAAAAGTTTTGATATAACTTTGCCCGAAATTTCTTTGGCCGGTCCGCAGTTTTATCCTTTTCGTAAGAAGAATAAAGTTGGCAACCTGAAATGGTACGAAAATATCTCGTTGAAATACAATTTTAACGCAAAAAATGCAGGAGCTATGCCAGACAGTATGCTGTTCAAACCCGGCATGTACGATTTTTTCAAAAATGGCGTAAAGCACGATATCCCAATCAGCAGTACGATCAAATTGTTTAAATACTTTTCTTGGAACAATTCGGCCTCTTTTACAGAACGCTGGTATTCGCAGTCAATCGCAAAATCTTTTGTTTTTAATGATGTGGATGTCGATGGAAACCCAATAGGAGCAGTTGTTACCGAAAAACTGAATGGATTGAAAGCTGTTCATGAATACAGCCTTTCGTCGGGGATCACCACACGCGCCTATGTGATGTATCAGTTTGGAAATAAATTGCCTATCCGAGCAATTCGTCATGTTGTAAACCCCACGGTTTCTTTCAATTATCGACCGGATTACTCCGAAGATAAATACGGGTATTATGATAGTTATTTCGACGAAGTAAATAATAAATATGTGCTGTATTCGGTTTTTGAAGGAGCTATTTATGGTTCTCCCGCTTCGGGAAAATCGGGAAGCGTCAATTTCAATGTTTCCAATAATTTTGAGATGAAAGTGCGCGATCGAAATGATACGATTACCGGAACAAAAAAATTGGTATTGATCGATAATTTATCGCTTTCGACCAATTACAATATGGCGAAAGACAGCTTACGTTGGGCTCCTTTGTCGCTTGATGCGCGAACACGGTTGTTTAAAAATCTCGATATTCGCTATTCGGCACAGTTTGATCCTTATATTTTGGATTCGACCGGAACTAAAAATTTGAACCAATTTGAGTGGACGGTGAATAAGCGAGCCGTGCGTCTTCAAAATGCAAGTTATGCCGTGGGTTTCAATTTTCGACTCGATAATGAAACTTTTCGACCCAAAGAAAAGGGAAGCAATGAAGACGGAACAAAAAAGGAAACACGAAAAAAACCAATTATGCCTTGGAGTGTAAGTGTAAACTACAGTTTTTTATATACCAACAAGCATACTTATCTGAATTATATTCTTCAAAATGACGACAATACAATTCAGACTCTTGGGTTTAATGGCAATATTCAGCTTTCGCCAACTTGGAAAATAAGTGCTCGTTCGGGCTATGATTTTGCCACTAAGAAATTGTCTTATACTTCCATGGAAATCTATCGCGACTTGCATTGTTGGGAAATGCATTTTAGCTGGATTCCGCTTGGAACGTGGAAAAGTTGGAATTTTGGAATCAATATCAAGTCTTCGATGTTGAAAGATTTGAAATTGGAAAAGAAAAAATCGCATCTTGATTATTAGAAAATTCAGCTATGCTTACAACTTTTAGCTTGTTATTCCTTTTTTTTGATATATTCGTTCAGTTAATTTTATAAAACATAACCATGAAAAAAATCATTCATACCGAAAAGGCACCCAAAGCCTTAGGTCCATACAGTCAGGCCGTCGAAGCCAACGGAACGCTCTACATTTCAGGACAAGTTCCCATTGATCCGGCAAGCAATAGAGTTGTGGAAGGCGGAATAAAAGAGCAAACTACTCAAGCATTGAAAAACATTGGCGCCATTCTGGAAGAAGCCGGATATTCCTATTCCGATGTGGTTAAATCGACTTGTTTGTTGAGCGATATGGCTAATTTTTCGGCCATGAACGAGGTTTATGCATCGTTCTACACCAAAGATTTTCCTGCTCGTGCTGCATTTGCCGTCAAAGATTTGCCATTGGGCGTTCTCATCGAAATTGAAACAATAGCCGTAAAATAAACCAAAATGAAGAAAATATTTATCGCATTATTTGTATTCGTCGCTCTTTTTAGATTGGAGACCAATGCAAAAGAAGGAATGTGGGTTCCTTTGTTTTTGCAACAACTCAACGAAGCCGAAATGAAAAAAATGGGCTTAAATATCTCTGCCGAAGATATTTATAGTGCTTCGAAAGCCAGTCTCAAAGACGCAATCGTTATTTTCGGAAATGGTTGTACGGGCGAAGTTGTTTCTGATCAAGGTTTAGTGCTCACCAACCACCATTGCGGATATGGAGCCATTCAAAACCACAGTTCCATCGAACACGACTATCTGACCGATGGATTTTGGGCGATGAATAGATCGGAAGAATTGTCAAATCCAGGTCTAACGGTTACTTTTTTGGTGGAAATGCGTGAAGTAAGCAAGGCTGTTTTGGAAGGCGTAATCGATTCAATGACCGAAGAAGAACGTCAGAAAAAAATTGCCGAAAACACAAAAAAAATTATTGCCGAAGAGAAAATTGTGGATGGAAATCAAGTAATCATTAAACCTTTTTTTAGCGGAAATAATTATATTTTATTCGTTTACGATATTTTTAGAGATGTCCGTTTGGTGGGTGCTCCACCTTCGAATATTGGAAAATTCGGTGGCGATACGGACAACTGGATGTGGCCACGACATACAGGCGATTTTTCTGTATTTCGGATTTATGCCGATAAAAACAACCGACCTGCCAACTATTCAGCCGACAATGTGCCTTATAAACCGATAAAACATTTGGAAATTTCGTTGAAAGGAGTTCAGGAAAACGACTTTACTTTTATTTTTGGCTATCCTGGAACCACCAACGAATATTTGCCATCGGACGAAATAAAACTGATTACGGAAATCGAAAATCCGGTCAGAATAAAACTGCGTACACTTCGCCTGAATACGATGAAAGCAGCACAAGATGCCGATCCGGAAGTTCGCATTCAATATGCCGGAAAAGTGGCTTCAATCGCCAATAGCTGGAAAAAATGGCAAGGCGAAAACAATGGAATCAAACGATTGGACGCCATTGCTAAAAAGCAAGAGCTTGAAACCAAAATCCAAAACTGGGTAGAAGCCGACGCACACCGAAAAGCCACTTATGCAAATCTAATTCCTTCTTTTCAAGAAATTTATAAAAAATTGTCGCCCCTTCGATTGAAAAATCAATATTTCCGGGAAGCCGGAATGGGCATCGAAATTGTAAGTTTTTCAAATCAATTTAGCCGACTAGTAGAATTGGTGAACCAACAGAATTCGGAAACGGAAAAAATCCAAAAAGCGTGCGAACAATTAAAAATCTCGAGCGAGGCGTTTTATAAAAATTATGTGCCGGCCATCGATCAAAAAGTGGCAAGCGATTTACTTGCCGAATTTATTGCGGCTTATCCACTCAATCAATTGCCCGAGGCATTGCAAAACATACAAATGAAGTACTCCGGAAATTTGGAAGACTATACAGCCAAGCTGATGAAAAAAACTTTATTCGTAAACCGCTTGGCCATCGATGAAATTCTTTCAAACCCCTCAAAAAAAGAAATAAAAAGAATTTCGAACGATCCGGTATATATTTTGGCAAAATCGTTTAGCAAATATGGCCAAAAAATCAACGAAGAGATTCGCGATTTGGAAAATCAATCCATTTCTCTACGTCGGCAATATATGAAGCTGCAAATGGAATACGAACCGGCAAAAATGTTTTATCCCGATGCCAATTTTACAATGCGAATCGCCTATGGCTTTGTGGACAATTATAGCCCAAAAGATGCAGTGAAGTACGAATATTTTACCACTTTGGAAGGAATATTGGAGAAAGAAGACCCAAGCATTTACGATTATGTGGTGGAAAACCGACTCAAAGAACTCCATAAAACAAAAGACTATGGAAAATATGTCGATGCCGACGGAACCATTCATGTGGCTTTTACCGCCTCAAATCATACCACCGGCGGAAATTCGGGAAGTCCGGTATTCAATGCAGATGGACAATTGGTCGGAATTAATTTCGATCGGAATTGGGAAGGAACTATGAGCGATTTGATGTACGACCCCGATCAATGCCGGAATATTACACTCGACATTCGGTATTGTTTATTTGTGATCGATAAATTTGCTGGTGCTGGTCACCTTGTCGATGAAATGACACTGATTAAATAATAAAAAAAGCCTCGCACTTGCACTGCACACAGAGGCTTTTTTTATTCCTCTTTGATGGATTTAAAACCTTTCCCCAAAATTTCGTGTGCATTGATAACCGTGAGAAATGCATCCGGATCGATGCGATGAATAAAATCCTTTAAAATTGCCAATTCGCGGCGGCTGACCACCGCAAAAATGATCGATTTTTCATCTCCTTTGAACATTCCATGCCCTTTCAATATTGTACCACCGCGGTTGATATCAACCAATATCTTTTGTCTGATTTCTTCATGCTTATCAGAAATAATAAATAGTGTTTTTTCATAATCGATTCCTTGCAAAACCACATCAATTATTTTTCCGCTGATAAAGATGACAATCCACGAATACAAAGGGATTTCCCATTTTCCAAAAGCGGCAAGTCCAATCAAAACAATGACAGAATCGACAATAATCAAAAGCTGTCCCAATGGCAAATGCGTATATTTTGCAAAAATCATAGCCACAATGTCGGAACCACCAGAGGTAGCTCTCGATTTAAAAACCAATCCCAAACCAACACCAATCAGAACACCCCCAAAAATCGTTGACAACAAGGCATCGTTTTCTACCAAAGGCTCATAACCATAAAGCCATTCCAATAATGAAACCCAGATAGAAGTGGATAAAAATCCCACTATTGTTTTAATGCCAAATCGTGGCCCCAAGATTTTAATCCCAATGATTGTGAGCGGAATATCCATTGCCAAAGCTGTTAGACCAATTGGAAAACCAAAAAGATGATGCAAAATAATAGCAATGCCATACACTCCGCCGGGAGCCAATTTATAAGGGCTGATAAATAATACAAAACCCGCTGCCATTATAAACGTGCCCGTAAGTATCAATGAATACACTATAAACCAGTCTTTTGAAAGAAATTTTTCTTTTGTAACAAAACTCATTTTTGAATATTTTTAGAATGGATGCAAAAGTAAATATTTGCTTTGTCATTCATTCATACTAATTGAACAAAAATGGCGTTAACTTTTTTTAAATCTCTTTTTTTTTTGAATAAGAAAGAAGCCGCGATAATGGATAATTTATAGATAAAAAAACGAAGCGAATTCGTTGAAAATTCGCGAAAAGCAAAATTTTACAATCTTCGATCAATATTCAAATGCAAAAAGAAAAAATAGTATTTTTACCAGCTTTTAGATACATAGAATGGCCAATTTTTCTAGGATGAAAAGACTGCAAATAATTGCTCTGATTTTAATTTTTTTTACTCAACAAACAAAAGGCCAACAAGAGCAGTCGTTTTCGCATTTTATGTTTCAGCAAGCGGTTTACAATCCCGCCGCTTCTGGAAATCAAGAAAGCATACAGCTCAATGGATTGATACGCCAACAATGGATTGGTTTAAACGGAGCACCGGAAACGTATTTTGTGAATATTCATTCGCCACTTGAGTTGTTGCATGGAGGAATTGGGGCTACGATTTTGAACGATAAAATTGGTCCGTTTAGCTCCGTAGGATTAAAATTAGCGTATGCTTATAAAACTTCACTGTGGCAGGGGGATTTCAGTACCGGCTTAAGTGTTGGGTTGATCAATGAATCGATCAATTACGGCTATTTCAATGTTCAGGACGATCCGCTTTTAAGTGGTACAGCCGTTGAAAGCGGTATGATTTTTAATGTGGATGCGGGCGTATATTACCAAGAAAAAGACCGCCTTTATATTGGTTTGTCAAGCACTCAACTGAATCAAGGAAAAATGATTGTTGCCGCCGGACAAACTTCCTTAAAAAGAAATATTTATTTACAAGGAGGTTATTTTTTTAAACTCAGACAAATTCCGCAAGTGGTATTTCATCCATCCGCCATGCTGGTTTATACATCCAAAGCTCCTTTGCAATTAAATATAGGATTTTTGGGCGAATACAATAAAAAGTTCTGGGCGGGCGTTACCTATAAAAATCAAAGCGCAATTGGGCTCATGACAGGCTTGAATTTCAGGCAAATCGCCATTGGGTATGTGTATGAAATAAACACCACAGAACTCAAGAATGGAGGCTCTCATGAGCTTATGATTGGGTATAAGTTTTTAATAGAAATAGAAAAAGGAAAGAAGACGTATAAAAATACCAGATATTTATAAAAATATTAATATATTTGTGTTAGATTTGCTAGGTTTTCTGGTATTAATCTCAGACCAATAAGACTAATTAAATATGAAAAAATTATTTGTTTATTTGTTTGTTCTACTTGCTTTTTCGGCATGTAAAAATTCAGGCAAAGGAGAATTAATTGGCGTTCAAAAAAGAGCATCGTTTTATCAATCAGCACCTTACGGTATGGCATTTGTTCCGTTGGGCTCTTTTACGATGGGCGCCAGTGATCAAGATATTCCTTACGCACAAGTGCATGAGCCAAAAACAGTTTCTGTTCAATCTTTCTATATTGATGAAACGGAAATTACTAATAATGAGTATCGTCAGTTTGTTTATTGGGTGCGCGATTCGATTGCTCGTACAACTTTGGCTGAAAAAAATAAAGAACTTGCGCTTCAGTTTCGTCAATTATTCAAAAATGACGACCCTGAACAAATCACTGAAGATGAGTTGAAAACAAGACCTTTAAATTGGGAATCAAAGCTTGATTGGGGCGTAGTGGAAGTAGATGCCAACGGAGATCCTGTTGCAGGCGGTCAACCGTTGCTCGAAGACATGTATATTCCTGAAAAGGAACGTTTTTACAGACAAAAACAAATTGACTCGCGCAAGCTCGTTTACAAATATTTTTGGATTGATTTATTGGCCGCTTCCAAAAAGGAATATCAAAAAGATGCTAGAGGATATGCGGTTGCAGGCAGTGATTTACCTAGTGAACGTGCTGGTTTTGCAAATCGTCCTCAAGGTTACCGAGATAGAAGTGTTTATATTCGCGAAGAAGCGATTAATATCTATCCAGATACCCTTTCTTGGATTCACGATTTTACCTATTCTTACAACGACCCGATGGCGAAAAATTATTTTTGGCATCCGACTTACGACAATTATCCAGTTGTTGGTGTGAATTGGAAACAAGCCAAAGCATTTTCTTATTGGCGTACAGAATTGATGAATACACACCTTTCACAAAAAGGACAAGTGGCAGTAAACGAATTTCGCCTACCTTCCGAAGTGGAATGGGAATGGGCAGCACGCGGTGGATGGGATATGAATCCGTATCCTTGGGGCGGTCCTTATCTCACAAACGATAAAGGATGCTTTTTGGCCAATTTCAAACCTCAGAGAGGAAATTATGTTGCCGACGGTGGAATTCAAACAGTTATCGTGGCCCATTATCCGGCCAATGATTGGGGTTTGTATGATATGTCCGGAAACGTGGCCGAATGGACATTAAGTGCTTATGACGAATCGTCTTATAATTTTTCGTGGGATATGAATCCAAACTACGAATACAACGCCAGAGAAGAAGATCCTCCTCAGATGAAGAAAAAAGTAATTCGCGGAGGTAGCTGGAAAGACATCGGTTATTTCTTGCAAGTGACTGCTCGTCAATACGAATACCAAGATACGGCAAAATCATATATCGGATTTCGTTGTATGCAAACATACTTAGGTCGCATGGCTGGAGATGCTAAAAATGCTTCAGAGGTATATAGATAGTAAACGCAATATTTAAACAAACAAAATCATAGAATTATGAGTATTGGTGAAATAACTAAAGGTCGTGGTTTTAAAAATTTTATGGCCAAGCTATATGGAATTGGTGCTGCGATTGTAATTATTGGAGCATTGTTCAAGATTACACATATTCCTGGAGCCGACGCAATGCTTTTTATCGGCTTAACCACCGAAGCTGTCATTTTCTTTTTCTCTGCTTTCGAACCTCAACATGTGGAGCCAGATTGGAGTTTGGTTTATCCCGAACTTGCCGGAATGTACCATGGCGTGGATTCGATGACCGAAGATTTTCCTGAATTTATGGAAGACGAATTAGAAGAAGGCGAAAGTCTCTCTGTTTCTCAACAATTAGATGGTTTGCTTTCTGAAGCAAAAATAGATGGTGATCTTATCGAAAGTTTAGGTGTAGGTTTGCGAAATTTGAACCAAACGGCTGCAAACATGAATCAGATGGCCGATGCCGCAGAAGCAAATACCGTTTTTGTTGAAAAAGTGAAAGGCGCCAGCAGCTCTGTCACTCATTTGAGTGCATCCTATCAAAAAGCCAGCGAAGTATTAGATCAAGATATTGAAGCTACAAAACATTATCATACAAATTTGAAAGGCGCAAGTGAAGCCGCTTCTTCTCTTTCATCTGCTTATGTGAAAGCGGCCCAATCAATGGACAACGACATTACTACGACTGGCGATTTTTCTGCCAAAGTTCAGGATGCGGCACAATCCGCAAGCCTCTTGGCCGAGGAATATAAGAAATCCATCGCTATGTTGCGCAAATCGTCCGAAGCATTGAACTTCACTTCTGTTGATGGTGGAAGCTACAACGAAGAACTGCAAAAAATATCTTCAAACCTTTCTGCTTTGAATGCTGTGTATGAATTGCAATTGCAGTCTTCCAACGACCAAGTTGAATCTACTTTTAAAGTACAGGAATCGATGAATCGGTTTTTGGAAAATTTGAATCGGTCAATCGAAACCACTAAGCAATACCAAGAAGGAGTTCATTCTTTAGCTAAAAATGTAGAAGCCATGAATAAAGTTTACGGTAATATGCTTTCGGCTATGACTGTGGCTCCTCAGGCTTAATTTTATTTACACAATGAAAAACGAATAACGTATGGCTGGATTTAAGGAAACGCCACGGCAGAAAATGATTGGTATGATGTATTTAGTGCTAACAGCCATGTTAGCCTTAAATGTATCCAAAGAAATCCTTGAAGCTTTTAAAGTGGTAAACGAAAGTTTAGTTAGTACCAACGAAAACTTTACCAAAAAAGTAAATGGCTTGTATTCCGATTTTGAAAAACAATTCAACTTAAATCAAAAGAAAGTAGCCCCATACTGGGAAAATGCTCAGAAAGTTCAAAAAATTTCAAATGAATTTATCAGCTACCTCGATAGTGTTAAATACAATACGATTATACATACCGAAGGAATTGAAGTAGGTGGCGAAGATGGGATTACTTACGACTCACTGAAAAAAATTACACTTCGTGATATCCGTCAAATCGATAATTTTTCAAAACCAACTCATTATCTTGTTGGTGTAGAAGCACTCAGAGGAGAAGGCTATAGATTGCAAGAACGAATGGCTAAATATAGAGAAGATTTACTTTCCTTTGTGCCCGAAGAAAAACGGTCCTCTTTCAATATTGGCCTTACCACCGATGGGAAATACATCAATACAGATGGCAGCGTTACCAAAGATTGGGTTTATTACAATTTCTATCATACAATCTTGGCTGCTGATATTACCATTATGAATAAAATAAGTGCAGAAGCCAAAAATGCAGAATTTGATATAGTAAACTATTTAGCAAGCGATATCGATGCAAAAGATTTTAAATTTAGTAAAATTGAAGCCAAAATTGTAGCCAATACAGCCTTTGTTTTTCAGGGCGATGAATACAAAGCACAGGTTTTTGTGGCCGCCGTTGATGAGAAAAATAATCCACTTGTCGAATACAAACTTGGTGTTGATACTTGGCACGATGAGTTTAGCGCCGGAGCAGTAAAAATTTCGGGCGATAGCGGAATTGTGAACATGAGTATCTCTACCAAAAGCCTATCTCCAAAAGAATATACTTTTGCCGGACGAATCATCATCAAAAATCCAAGTGGTGAAGACCAATCTTATCCATTTTCAAATCGGTTTACAGTGGCCGAACCATCCGCCAATGTATCTGCATCTAAAATGAATGTCTTTTATCGTGGCGTCGATAACCCAATAAAGATTTCCGCCTCCGGAATTCCTGATCATAGAATAGATTATAACATTACTGCAGGGCAAATTCAAAAAACAAATGCCGGTTTTGTAGTCAATAATCTTGGAAGAAACACCTTGTCAACCAACGAGCTTACCATAACTGTTTTCGCTCTCGGCGAAAATAAATCGCGTACGAAATTGGGAGAACAAGTTTTTCGACTGAAAGAATTGCCCGATCCTTTGGTATTGATTCGGGGAATGGACGGAGATGGTGGTGTGGCCAAAGGACAAATTCTCGCCAATCCATATTTAATTTGTGCCTTACCCGAATATGTCAATTTCGAATATCCATTCGAAGTAAACGCCTTTAGTATGACCGCCTATAAAACAAACGGAGAGTCGTATGATTTGCCTGCAAATAGCGCCAAATTGACTCCCGAAATGGAGAAATATATTCAAGGGGCACGAAAAGGAGCAGATGTTGTATTTAAAAATATTAAAGTTAAAGGACCTACTGG
>KB226107.1_pt20 | contig 12859 bp, 9 predicted proteins | sample 524768 | NCBI WGS metagenome assembly AMQJ01 (sample SAMN00998488, study PRJNA167727) | sediment metagenome | isolation source: subsurface aquifer sediment | place: USA: Rifle, Colorado | collected Aug-2009
CTCACACCTGTACGTCCGCTCTATACGGCATTATTGCTGGTGTATTTACTTTTCAATAAGAAATATTTCACACCACAGAGCGGTAAGTAGTAGATGGGAATTTTGGTGTTTTTGTTTTACAAAAAGAAAGTTTCCACACCAAAAAAACCCTTTTACTATAAAAAAGAAATGGGTGTTTTTACATTTCAAAAAGAAGGTTTTCACACCGCAGAGAATAAGGGAAGGTTTTAAGATACCGGTGTAACTACCTTTCAAAAAGAAGGCTTCCACACCTCGGCACTACTGAGTATTGCGATTGCTCTTGGTGTAACTACCTTTCAAAAAGAAGGCTTCCACACCAACATCGCAGGTTATATGAGACGGAAATTTGGTGTAACTACCTTTCAAAAAGAAGGATTCCACACCAAATATGAAAGTATTTGTCGTATAGTTTAAGGTATTTGTGCCTTTCAAAAAGAAGGCATCTGTACCTTGCTCATCATTCATACATTTTTATTGTTGGTATTTGTGCCTTTCAAAAAGAAGGCATCTGTACCATGGAATTTATTAGTACGTATTGTGTAAAACCTTGGATTCGTAATAAGCATTCTTTTTTTCATACTTTTCCAGTTTTTCGAGAGTTATGTATAGCATTTTTTGAATCCTGTTATCATTTAGTTTTTGTTTGTAAGTCCAATCTTTATCAGGTATTTTAGCATGTAATGCATGATTACGCAGATTTTGTAATTCAGATTGTTCTTCTTTTATTAAACCTGCATAATTACAAACAGTGTCAAAATTAATATAGGCTTTATATCCATTTGTATTTTGTTTTGCAGATTCAATTAATTTTTGTTTTTCAATTTCAGGAATTTTATCAACAATGGATTTTTCCCAGTCTAAAATGAAATCAGCTAATATGAGTGATTCACGATAGATTCTGTCCATTTCTTGCTTTATTTGAACGTATGGAATTTCGTAAAAACCATTTTTGAAATATACTTCTAACTTTTCAAGCTCTTCATTGGTTTGATAGCGTTTAAAAAGTTGTAAAGCTACATTTTTCAAAGGTTTTTCGGTTATTAACATAAAATCAGCTAACTGCTTAAATTTTACTATTACTTTAAACGGCTTAACTTCTGATTTGTCAGATTTAAAAATAGGAAATTCAAAATTGTGTAATTGATTGACATTAAAATTTTCTGTGCTACTGTTTATTAATTCATTAGTAATATTCTTTAATATATCTGATGTAGTATCATCCAAATATTTTTTAGTCATTTGCCAAATTAAAGTATCCAGTGTTTTCAAATTATTTATTGTTCCAACTATTTTGTGAGCTTGTTTTTGGTCAATTAGAACAGAATGTAAATCCAAATACGACTGAAAATTATAATGATCCATTAAAAGACCTTTAGAGTTTTTTGGATTGTCACGATATTCAGAAAATATTGTAGAACTGCGACTATATTTAAAAGTCATAAAGACTAAAGATGGATGCAACATAAAAGGTAAATTCTTCATTTGTCCCAGATTTGCTTTATTTGATGCATCAGGAACAGGTATTTTAGGAATGTGGATCCCAAGTTTGCTTAAACAATCTTTTTTCTGATTTGAATTCATAGAAGAAAACCTGTTTTTCCATTTATTGAGTCTGCTAATAGTTTCTAATAATACTGTTTTAAATAGTTCATCTATACTTGTTGCTTCTTCCAGTATTAACTTTAAATTTGTTGGTAAATGTTTGTTTATATCGCCGAATAATTCTTTTCTCAATATTAAAAGATGATGCTTTGCATTTTTTGGTTTTGCTAAAGTGTAATGATAGATACTCATCAACTGATATTCATTCTGGCGTAGAAATTTATATTCGCTGTTATTGGGATAATTCCAATCGAAATATTTATAGCACCTAATAAGTTGAATGTTTATTTCTCTACGATTGAGTTTAACTTTATCAGAGTGCAAATCTTCAAAATATTCAATTAATCTATCAATTCTATTTTTTGCCTGAATTATTGAATAATTGATTGTTTCATTTTGCATAACCGATTCATCGTGCATCATTAATTTCAGATAACGCGGTATTGTTTTATCATTTAACAATTCGAGTTTCTCGGTTAATGTTTTATTATTTTTTGCAACATGTTTAATTTTATTAATATCGGATACGGTTTTTTCTACTACTTCATTAATTGGCTTACCGTGGAAATGTGTTATTAGTAAATTTTTCATTGCATTTTCACCAACTTCAATAATAATTTCAGATTCATATTTTAATCTAAGTAATACATGATCTTCTTTGAAATGGAGCCTGTAACCGTCAGGAATATATGAAAAATATGCTTTTATGTGTTTTACTACTTTTTTTGGATTGTTATTTTCAAGCTTTTTTTCAACTTCTTCTGATTCATACTTCTCAAGCAGCCACTCCCAATTTGGTACAAGGTTTTTATCCATCAGGTATTTTACTGCAAACTCCATAAATTGGTTACCACTGCGTGGCTTTTGCCCTGATTCAAAATAAAAGTTATGATAAATTAATTGAATAGGTTCATCAACTGATTTTTCTTTTAACTCATTGTAATCTTTTAACTTAATGAACTGGTTTTTGTTATAATCATCAATAACTTTTCCAAGTAATCCGCGTGTTTTATCATCAGCCTTTAATTTAAAGATATAATACTCATTTAATTCTTCAATATTTCCAATTCCTTTTTTAATATCATCAAGAATAATAGGAAATTGATCACGAAAATCACCAAAGGTTTTAAGGGTATTGTAAAACTCTTCTTCTCTTTTAGAATTTCTGATTATATCAAGAATAAGCTTATGTAATGCGGCAATTCTGATTCTAAAATTATATTTGCTATCAACATAAGAAAATAGAACTTCCTTTTGGATTACTTCTCCTTTAGAATCTTCAATTATGCCGAATTTACAATTGCTAAATAGATTATGTTTTTTAATAAATTTAATTATTTGTGTAGAATCTTCCACTATTTCATCATTCAACAATAAAGGAAATAGTTTTTTATCAATTACTTCTGATGGTATATCATTTAAGTAAGCAAGCATTTTATATACTTGTCTTGCTTTATTTATTTCAGACTTAGAATCAGGATCAAGGGCGGAGAATACAGTTTCTTCAATACTATATCTATTTCTTGAAGCACCATCACGATGTGTGTAATAACGATATACCTGATGCTTTATCATAAATTCAGGTTTATCATTTCGTTTACAACCTTTTCGTTGTTGCATAAAGCGAGACATTTCACTCTTTTTTAAGAAAAAACTCAGAAAAAAATTGCGACCTTCTTGGGTAATAAAATAGTCGCTTCCATGCATATCGAAAAGATTGTCTCTATTTGACTCGTACCTTTCTATTTCTTTTGAATATTCAACTCTTAATTTATCCACAGCATAATTGTGAAGAAAATCTATCCAACTTTTCAAATCTTCATCACACTTAAGAATTGAATTATCATGCCAGTAATGTGAATGAAAGTTACGGATTTCAGCAAGTTTAGCGATTATTTTATGAATTATTACTTTATCTTTAAAAGTAATAATTGATCCTGATTTGTTTTTGTCGAACAAATAACCTTTCCATAAATAATCACGCAGTTTGATATAGTCAGCATCAGAAAAAATAGATGAATTAATCTCTTCTCCATCGTTAACAAAACGCTGAATAAAAGGTGATGTATCTTCATGTATTGATGTATCAGTATTTTTATAGAGTCTTTTTAGCATTTCACTCATCCACCAATATGCTATATTATAGAATACTGCATATTCAGGAGTTTTTGCACCTGTAAATAATTGATCAGTCGAAATTGGTGCTTTTGGTTTAGTTTGGTAATTTTTTCTCATAAGGATATTCATTTTTGTCTTGTAAATTCATTATTAGAAACGTGCGGTAAACATAATACATGGTCAATAGTTTCCTTTTTTTACAGAGTAATAAAGAAGCGAATGAAAGCAATAAAACGATTATTGAATATAGAATAATTGAGATAATAGTAGAAATAATAAAAGTGACCCCAACTAATTTAAGTATTAATATAACGAGTAACAATGAAAATAATGAGATCCAAACTGCGGATGAGTTTCTAAAAAATCCGTATTGCGAATACAATATCTTGATTTTTTCATCTTTATCTTTAAATTCAATATATTCATATATAGTATCATATAACTTATCACTTTTAGCAATATCAATTTCTTTATTTTCATTTATAAAACCGGCGTTGAATAATGAAATACATTTAGAGTTTATTATTTCTGCTTCTTTAGAATTATTTTTCAGATAAGTTATCCAAGGTGTTTTCATACCTGTGATCCATTTTTCAGTTTTTTTGCCTATCAGACTTAAAAGATGCCCAAATAAATAACCAACTAATAAAAGAGGAATAATAATAACTTCGATTGATGGCATTTCATTCGGAATAAACTGAATATTCTGAAAAGAGAGTATAAGATAACTTAATATTAGAAACGTACAACCTGGTAGGATAAAGGATGCAAAATCAAATAATGAGAATTTTTCCATAATTATAAGAGTTAAAATGTTTTATGAAATTAGCAAAAAAACTAAACACATCAAAGTTGTGTGGCAAAACTTTAGCTCTTTTGCGCAGCGCAGCGCAGCAAATGTGCTAAAGGTGTGTTGTGAAATCCTAAATGCAGCCGTGAGGCTGCAAAGCTCACTGGAATACTAATTTTTTACTTGTCATTACAACCAAACCAATCTCAAGAAAACACTATATCAAACTGCTACGAACAGAAATAATACTTTTATTGTCAGAATGAGATGCAATTTACAATTTGCAAAAGCTATCAAACTGATAAAAATTATTCTTGATTTACGAACTTGAAAAGATAAAAAGCAGTTTACAATTCTGAAAAAATCGCCTTACTTATAACTAACAAATATACGGAATAACTTTCTCCCTGATCAGTTTAAGGTTTTGTTCAACTGAATCTTCTACACCAAAGGGTACTGAAAACATGATGGAATCTACCTTAACTTTTTCAAGGGTTTTGTTTATTTTATCTGCAACTTGCCGGGGTGTACCCCAAATGGTAAGGGTGTTAATCATTTCGTCCGTTACATACTTTGCTGCTTCTTCAATTTTTCCTGCCTTGGATAATTCCGACATTTTTTGAATATCTGTTTCTTTATACTTTACACCGCAACGGTCCAAAATCCTGGTTAAATAGGGAAGGTACACGATGGTTGTTTCGGTAACTTTCTTTCGGCATTTTTCTTCATCTTCCGAAACACAACAAATTCCCCCGATGGAGAATTTAGGATCCTGTATAAGTTTGTTTTCGCAATTACCTATCAGGAAACTGTTTTGTAAACGGTTTAAATAATCAATATCCCAAACATCGGCAATTTGTATCTCATTGCAATACTGCCCTGCAATATATGCCATATCCTCGTTCCATGTTCCTGTAATTAAAGGAATATTAGCCGATTTAATTCTAAGGAAAGCATTTTCGTTTGCATTAAAATACTTCCCCGAAAATTTTTCTTTTTTAAGATCTAAAAAATGCTTCACCAGTTTCACGTTTTCTTCGAATGCCATGCGTGTGTTTTCCTCCCGGCTGTCCATTCCTAAAAAATCGTAAAATGCTCCTCTGCCAAGTCCTAAAACCGTGCGACCAGGAGCCATTTCATGTATGGCTAAAATGCTTGTTGTAATTAGCGCAGGATGCCTGTAAAAACCATTTAACAAACACGGACCTAATTCTATGCTACTGGTATGCTCTGCAATTAAAGTTAAAATCGGTATCGATGGATAATAGAATAAATCATCGTATACGTAAATACGATCATATCCTAATTGTTCAATACTTTTGGCTAAGTTAATATAAGTTGGAGGTGAGTAATTTCCTTGAAGAGCTACATAAAACTTAATCTTATTTTGGGTCATAGTTAAATTTTGTTTTAAAAATATAGAAAAGTACAGAATAAATAAGATATCCTGTACTTTTCGTTTGGACAATATATAGTGGTTTGGTTTAGCTTAATCGTCCCTGCCATCAATGTACAATCCCTGGATATATCCATCACTGGTTACTTCGTGCATGGGAGGTAGATCTTTTTTGGCAATTTTTTTAAATTCATCAGCCTGATATAAGGTTTTAACTTTTATATACCGGGTATTTCCAACATTAATGTAATTAAAAATGGTATCGGGACCAACATGCACTTTTCCACCACTTGGAGCATAAACATAATGTGGAATAGCTGTTGAAGATTCTGTGCAAAGATGTTGATAAATATCAAGTCCCTTTTGAACTGAGGTGCGTAAGTGATCACTTCCTTCAACGGGCATGCAATGATTCATGTAATAAGGAATAATATTATTTTTGATAAGCAATTGAAATAAATGACTCATGGTTTCAATATTGTCGTTAATTCCTTTTAAAAGTACAGTTTGATTTCTTAATGTAATTCCTCTTGATGTTAAGCTGTTACATGCCTTAATTACTTCAGGAACTAGCTCATCAGGGTGATTAAAGTGAACATTTATAGCGAGATATTTACTTTTTTCAGGATAATCGGAGTTTATTTGATTATAGGTAGAAAGCTTAAAGCATAAATCTTCAGTATAAATTTGAGGCATGGTAAGAAGTGTTCTTGTGCCAATACGAATTTCGGATATATTATCCAGTTCACTCAATTTATCTAAGAGATAAAAGAGTTTGTCTGTATCAAGAAACGGTTCTCCCCCGGTTATCAGAGCTCCCCGCACCTGATCCATTTTACTTACTTCTGCGATAACAAGATCAATTTCATCATATGTCATGGCAGGTTTATTGCGCATAACACGACTTTTCTTGTAACAAAACCGACAATAAGCAGGACAATCAAAATGAGGAGTTATTAATACCCTGTCGCGGTATAGTCTTTCAAGACCATATGTTTTAGAAGCTTTTTTACCTTCTTCAAAAGGAGTAGGAGTACCATTGGTCGTTAATTCTTCAACGGAGGGTAAAAATTGCTTTCTTATTGCTTCAGATTTTGTAAATAATTTCAACAGAAAAGGTGTATACTTTACCGGGTATTTTTGCTTTACCTGTTCAATTATTTTAATATCCTCTTGACTATTAGCAAAATGATAGATAACTTTGTCTGTCGCATTTTTTACTGATTTTTCTAAAATTTCCATGTTTATGAATTTAGTTTATTGATTTACAAACATATTTTCGTAAGTTAAACAGCTGTCTCATAAACATATATAAACAATAAAGCCTGTCAGGTCCATGAGACTTGATCTTATGGAGTGGGAGCGCAAGCAAATAATATCTTGGTAGGACATTTTGCATTAAATGCGCTCTCCACCTGCCAGCAAAGATTCTTTTCGGCTTAATTATTTAAATAATCCGAGTCAGCTTCTTTTAGCTTAATTCTTATTTAACCATTCCTTTGCTTTATCCATATTCCCGAAATACTCTATATTAATCTTTCCGATTTTTTCTTTTTTACTATTCGTTTGTTCCATCGACATTTGTCCAAATACACTTTCAGGGATAATAAAAGCCATATGCGAAATACCTAAACGATTTGCTTCAGGAAACCAGAATTCATTAATCCAGCCTTGAACTGACTGAGCCATAACTTTTAGTCCTCGTGTGTCATACAATAACTTTTTTTTGCCACTGGTTTTAACCTTGTCTAAAATTTGAACTGCAAATTTTTTAAAATCGTCGTCTTTGATATAATTGTCAAAGACAGCTTTTACCGAATTCGATTCTAAATCAATTGATAATTTTTCCATTTTAATTAGTTTTAAATAATTAATAAAAAGTACATAGATTTCCAAAGCCATTTATGATAGCTTCCTACCTATTAATTCCTAAAATGGGTAAAAGGTGACCCCCATTTTTGAATAAAAATGAAAAAAAAATTGCAATTATTTACTAATGGATTGACTTAGTGAGGAATACTTATTTTTATAAAATCAGATTTAGTTTAGGTATAATGTTACTTGCGAATATGAACTAATAATTTAAGATTTAGCGTTCTTTGTAAGTGACTTATTTTCTTCTTTTTGGGTTTTTGTGCTTTTTATTTTGGGTGGTTTTACTAAAAAGTTTGTCAGTTAAATCTTCATGTTTAGACTTTCGCAGCTCTGAAATAATGTCATTTTTGAATTCATTCTTATACCAGAAAAAGAATTTGCGTTGCGATAATTTTTCATCTTTGGTTCGTGCAGCAGGAACTTTTTCCATGGTATAAGGGTTTATTCCTGAATAATACATCACAGTAGCTAATGTCATTGGAGTGGGAGTAAAGTCTTGTACTTGTTCCAGTTTAAAATCCATCATTTTGGTTTCAACGGCAAGTTCTGCCATATGTATGTTTTTGCATCCCGGATGACTGGAAATAAAATAAGGAATTAACTGTTGATTTAAGTTATGCCTTTTATTTATCTCATCAAACAATTTTTTAAACTCTTTAAACATTGAAAAATCAGGTTTACGCATAATACCCAGAACTTCGTTTGAGGTATGCTCAGGAGCAATTTTTAAGCGACCAGACACATGGTTTTTAATCAGCTCTTCAGCGTAACCACTATATTCAGGATCATTGAGCTTATGCATAAATAAATCATAACGAATGCCACTGCCAACAAAAGCTTTTTTTACATCTTTATGTTGATTTACTTTTTTATAAATCTCTGTTAAAGGCTTTGGGCTTGTATTTAAATTTTTGCAAACATTAGGATGCAAACAGGATGCTCGTTTGCATTTTTTGCATTGTTCCAAATCAAATCCCTGCATTTTATACATGTTTGCCGATGGACCTCCCAAATCGGAAATAAATCCTTTAAAATCATCCATTTTTGTGACCTGATCAACTTCTTTCAGAATAGATTTTTCTGATCTGCTACTAATAAATTTCCCTTGATGGGCCGATATGGTGCAAAATGAACAGGCTCCAAAACATCCTCTGTGTAATGTTATGGAATGACGAATCATCTCATATGCCGGAATAGGCTCTTTTTTCGCATATTTAGGATGCGGTAACCGGGTAAATGGTAAATGGTATACTGCATCAATTTCTTGCTCAGAAACTGGTTCATAAGGCGGATTTATAATGATAGAACTTTCTCCGGTGCGTTGAATTAATCTTTTTGTACTCTGATACCGATTTGATTCTTCTTCTATAATTTTGAAGTTCTTTGCATATTTTAGTTTATCTTTTTCAGATTCTTCGTGACTAAATAACTCAAAATCTTCCCAATCCTTAACCTTTTCATATGAATTATTAGAAGTAATGAAAGCTGTTTGAGGAATATTGTGAATTGTGTTGAACGGAATACCCTTTTCAAGAAGCTTAATCAATTCTGCTAAAGGTTTTTCTCCCATTCCATAAACCAGTAAATCAGCATTGCTTTCAGTAAGAATACCCGGTTTTAATTTATCCGACCAATAATCATAATGTGTTAATCTGCGAAGTGATGCTTCAACACCACCAATAACAACAGGAGTATCAGGAAAAAGTTGTTTTAATATCTTCGAATAGGTGATTGTGGCATAATCTGGTCTGAAACCGGCTTTACCACCCGGAGTATATGCATCATTCGACCTCAGTCTTTTATTTGCGGTGTAATGATTTACCATGGAATCCATACAACCTGAGGTAACTGCAAAAAACAAGCGAGGCACTCCAAGCTTTTTAAAATCGCGTAGATCGTCCTGCCAGTTGGGTTGTGGAACAATAGCCACTTTTAAACCCAGAGATTCCAGAACTCTTCCAACTACTGCAGGTCCAAACGAAGGATGATCAACATAGGCATCGCCACTAAAAAGAATAACATCAAGTTCGTCCCAGCCTCTTGCAGTGACTTCTTTTTTGGTAGTTGGTAACCAATCGTTAAGACGATATGTGATTCTTTGTTCTGTCATAAAATTAGCTCAGGGCAAATTTAGTTTAAAAGGAACAATTAATCCTTATTTAAGTTTTGATGTCACTTGAGAATTATATAGTTATTAATAATTGCAAATGCTATTCGTGCATAAGTTAATAGAGTAATATTCTATGTCTTTAGTTTTTAGGTATTAATAAAGAGCTATCGCCATAACTTAAAAACCTGAAATTATGGTTTAATGCAAAATCGTAAACCTTTTTCCAGTCGTTTCCTATGAATGCACCGATCAATAATAGGAGCGTACTTTTTGGTTGATGAAAATTAGTAATCAATAAATCAACCATTTTAAAAGAGTAACCGGGGAAAATCATTATTTGTGTTGATGCATGAAGTTCTGCAATAGCATTTGTTTCCATGTAAGTTAATATGGCAGTCAGCGATTCTTCTTTGTTGTACTTTCCAGTTAAGTCATAAGCTTCCCATTGTGAAATGTGTGAGTCCCAGCGATTGGTTTCTATCAGTTTTACTCCTAACCAGTACACACTTTCGATTGTTCTTACAGATGTTGTTCCTACAGCAAGTATCTTTTTTGATTTCAGGAGATTTGCAATACTTTCTTTTCGAATTACAAAATGTTCGGTATGCATTTCGTGCTCATCAATCGTTTCTGATTTTACAGGTTTAAAGGTTCCTGCACCAACATGTAACGTAACTTCCTCAAGTTCAATCTTTTTTTCTTTAAACTTTTTTAAAATCTGATCAGTAAAATGTAATCCTGCCGTCGGTGCTGCAACAGATCCTTTAAGTTTCGAATAGATGGTTTGATACCGGTCTTTATCAATTCCTTCCGATTCACGATTTAAATATGGTGGGATTGGTGTTAAACCAATATTTTCAAGAATCTCACTAAAAGTAAACCCGGAATTATTCCATGTAAATTCAATTATTTGTGCATTTCCTTCACTCGAAACCTTTGTTGCTTTAAGTATGATCTTTGTATTTTGAATGCTTATTACTTTATTTAGCTCCTGATCCTTCCACTTTTTTAAATTACCAACAATGCATTTCCATTTAATTCTTTCTGTTTGTTGAAAAGCTAAAACATAATCTGAGGGCGCGATAGGCTCTAAACAAAAAATCTCAATTTGAGCACCCGTTTCTTTATAAAACTTTAATCGTGCCTGAATAACTTTGGTATTATTAAATACACAGGTAATATTTGAATCAACATACTGATCAATATTTTGAAACTGTTCTTTACTAATTTCACCATTATTATAAATTAATAATTGTGATTGATCCCTTTGCTCTAGTGGATATTTGGCAATTCTATGATCAGGTAATTCATAGCTGTAATCCTCAATTCTTATATTTTCAGGTTTTAAAGTCATCTTTTACGGTTTGAGTGGCAAAAATAACTAATTTTGTTGGGATTTAAATTTTAAGTATAAGAGATATGAATTTCAGAAAAGGTGATAGGGTTAAGTTTTTAAATGATGTTGGACAAGGAGTTATTGTTCGGTTTCAGGATGAAAAGATAGTTATTGTATTAAATGATGATGGTTTTGAAATTCCTGTTTTAATACATGAACTTTTAAGAATTGAGGGAGATTATGTTTTTAAGGATAAAGAGGAAACAATTTCAAATCAATCAACTGAACGTTCAGTTAAGCCAAATAGAGTTGTTGAAGAAAAAGATGATTTAGAGGAAGATGGTTTAAGTACCGATAAGCAGGCAAGTGTATTTTTTGCATTAGTTCCAAAGAATCAATCAGACATGATTAATTCTGATTTGGACGTATATCTTATCAATGATAGTAATTTTAGAGTATTTTATACCATATCAAAGAAAGAAAATGATTTTCAATCACTTTTTGCATATGGAAATCTTGAAGATAACACAAAAGTTATTCTGGAATCAATTCAAAGAGATGAACTGAATCATTTCGAGGAAATTAGTTTTCAACTGATATTCTTCCGAAAGGGAAATTATTATTTATTAAATCCTTTAAATAGAACATGGAGTGTAAAACCTGCGAGATTCTTTAAGCAAAGTGCTTTTACTGAAAATGATTTTTTTCATGAGAAAGCATTTATCTATGAGCTTACTGCCGAAGAAATTAATTTAGCAGATCATGTCTCTGATTCAGATATTGAAAAAGCTAAAAAAGAGAAGGAACGTAAGGAACCACACAAACAATTTAAAAGTAGTAAAAGTGGAAATGATCAGGAAATTGAAGAAATAGATTTGCACATTCAGGAATTAATAGATGATCATGCTAATTTATCAAATACAGAAATTCTTGATATTCAAATGAGTCGTTTTACAACAACATTGGAAGGTGGAATTCTTTCCGGAACCAGAAAAATGGTATTCATTCACGGAATTGGTAATGGCAGATTGAAACACGAAATAATAAAAACATTAGATAGAAAATATCCTAAATTGAAATACCAGGATGCTTCATTTAAGGAATATGGTTATGGTGCTACTATGGTAATTCTTAAATAAGTAAGTAAAAAGTAAAGGAAAGCAGTTGGCAGTTAGTAGTAAAAGGGTAATCTTAGTGAAACTCTGCCTGTCGGCAGACAGGTTAGTGTTCTATGTGACTGAGTGGTAAAGAAAAGAAACAAGATAAAAGTAAAAAGACAAAAGGTAAAAGGATAGAAAGTGGCAGTTGCATTTTGCAGTTAGTAGTAAAAGGTAACCTTAGTGAAACTCTGCCTGTCGGCAGACAGGTTAATGTTCTTTGTGACTGAGTGGTAAAGAAAAGAAACAAGATAAAAGGTAAAAATAAATGATTAACTAATAAATAGCTTAGATTTGCATTGCAGTAGGCTGTTCCATCGCTTCGTTTCAATTTATTTGTGATGAAGAGGAAAGTCCGGGCAACAAAGAGCACCAAACTCTCGAAAGGAGAGATATTCGCGAGGGTATAGTAACAGAGAAGAAAATAACCGCTTCGATTCGTCGGAGTAAGGGT
>KB225534.1_pt22 | contig 12830 bp, 12 predicted proteins | sample 524768 | NCBI WGS metagenome assembly AMQJ01 (sample SAMN00998488, study PRJNA167727) | sediment metagenome | isolation source: subsurface aquifer sediment | place: USA: Rifle, Colorado | collected Aug-2009
AAGCTTTGTCTCAATGTTTTTCATAGATGCTTTTAATTCATCGAGTGCTTGTTGCGTGTTTTCGTCAATTTGTTTGCCTTCGACTCTAAGCTGATTTTCGAAATTGGATATTTTAAAGTTAAAGTCATCAATAATTTTTAGGGCTTCTTCTTTAAATTTTTCATTTTCAGTTTGTGACAGATTCTCAATTGATGTATTTAAACTATTCAAATCACTTTGAAGTTCTTTAAGCTGATCAGTAGTAGTCTTTTCTGATTCTTTCTGTGATGTATTGCAAGCGGAAAAAAGCGCTATGCTTAATACTAATGCAAAACTGGTTATAATTCTAACTGTTTTTTTCATGATTGTTGTTTTTTAGTAATTTACAATGTGTTAATTATGTGTTTTTGTTTCGTGTTGTGTTATTATTTAGTTTCAATGACCGCGTATCTGGTTAATTTCCAAAATGTATTTGGATCTTCGATTTGCACATAAGCGATAAGGCTATCATTTTTAATAATCTCGTAAGAATCAAGTGGATGATCTGAGATAAACTCTACTTTTTTTGCATTAATAGTAATTCTATCGGTTTGCATAATGTCAATTTCCTGAAACTCTTTGTCAGATAGTTTAGTTGATACGTTTTTACTTTTACCAAACAATCCTAAAAACCCACCTTCTTTTTGTAAAAGCCCTCTGTCTCTAAGTTCTCTTGTTGTTCCAGAAGCAATATATGCTCTGTTTAATTGGGCTTTATTTTTTAATATTTCTTTGTTTTTAGTCGAGATTTCTTCTTTTTTTTGCAATATTTCATAATCAAGACTATCGATTAACATATTAAGATCGGCAAGTTTAAAATCATTTTCGATAAGCTGAAACTTAAGATCGGCTAATGTTCTGTCCCTCTGATCTATTGCATCTCCAAGTTGTATTATCTTATTATTTAATGCTGCAATTTGTACTCCCGATTTTTCAAGTTTTCTATTGAGACCTGCAATTTTTTCTTTGTTTTCTTTAAGCAAGGAGTTTAGATGCCTTATTTCAATTTTTATTCGTTCCCTAATATCTTGTTTAAGTTCCGAATCTGAAGAGTTAATTTTTAGAAGATTTTCTTTATCTTGCATAGTAAGCAAATCTTTTTCAATTTCATTAAAAGTTTCCATCCACTCGTTAATTAACGAATCGCGGTAAGCTAATCCTTCGGCTAAATCTGAATTCATACCAAGGACGGTGTCGTATCTGTCGGCATGGTATTTTTTACTCGATATATATGCAAAAGTACCTGCCGATATTAGCAAAATGGCGAAGAAAGTAACTAACCAGAACAGCTTATTTTGTTCTTTATCTTCTTGTTCAAGGTTTGTTTTATTCACCTCTTTGTTCGAATTATCAATATTGTCTTTTTTCATGATGATTAATTTTTAAGTTTGGTATGCACATACCAAACTCTATACCATCATTCAAGAATGAGTTAAAAATATTGAATAACAGATGTTTGTGGATTCAGTTTTTTTCGGGAATTGTTTCAAAATGAAGAAAGTTTATCAAAATGATAAACTTTAGCGAGCGGTTTCCATTTCTTTTATCATACGGTAAATGGTTGCTGTGCCAATATCAAGTTTTTTTGCAACCAGACGAACATCGTTATTATACTTTTGCAGGTACGACGAAACTATTTTCCATTCGTATTGTCGTAAGGTAAGATCCTCGTAAGCGTTATTATCTAATAATTCTTCACTGTTAAATAATATATCATAGTCGTTAATTTCATCATTGCTGCTTAATGTTACGGCTAGTTCAATAACCGATTTTAACTCTCGTATATTTCCCGGGAAGCTGTGGGTTTTTAATTTTTTTCTGGCATCCGGAGTGATGTTTTTTATTTGTAACTTATTTTCATTACAAAAGGTCTTTACGAAGTGTTTCGCAAGGATTAATACATCATTATTCCTCTCTCGCAGAGTAGGCAGTTCAATTGGTAACCCTATTAAACGGTAATATAAATCCTGCCTGAAATTTCCATTTTTAACTTCGAGTGCTAAATTTTTATGAGTAGCTGTTATAATTCTACAGTTTACTTTTATGTTTTTATTGCTACCAACTCTGGTTATTTCTTTCTCTTGTAGGGCTCTGAGAAGTTTAGCCTGAAAGGAAATATCCATATCACCAATTTCGTCAAGAAACAAGGTTCCTCCATTGGCTTCTTCGAATTTTCCAATTCGTTTAAAAGCGGCTCCGGTAAAAGCTCCTTTCTCATGGCCGAAAAGTTCACTTTCAACGAGTTCCGATGGTATAGCAGAAACATTAACAGCAACAAAAGGATTGGTTTTGCGGTTTGAATTGTAATGAATGGCTTTTGCCACAAGCTCTTTCCCGGTGCCTGTTTCACCAGATATTGATACATTTATATTGGTTACTAATGCCTTATTAATTAATTCGTGAACGGCTTTAATTGCATCGCTATCTCCAATTAGTGTATTGCTGTAACTATATTTTTTCTGAACTTCTTTTTTTAGTTGAGATATTTCATTTTTTAAGTTAACGTTTTTCCTAATGTTTAAAACAGTATTGTGCAAACGCTCCTTAATATCATTCGATTTAACAATATAATCATAAGCACCTTCTTTTAGCAATTCAACCACTACTTCTATGTCGTCTTGTTCAGAAATTAAAATAACTTGAGTTTCGTAATTTTCCTGCTTTATCTTTTTTAATACTTCTATACCGGTAATATCAGGCAATTTAAAATCTAAAGTAATAACATCGGGTTGCTGATCCAGATTGGTTAAACAATCGTTACCGTTGAAAAAACTAATAACTTCATAATCAGGATTTAGAGAAAGGTTATGCACGAGTAGTTTATTATACCACTCATCGTCTTCGACCACAAAGATTTTAAAAGGCTTGCTACTCATGTGCACACTTTAGGTTTTATTTACCTAAAACCGGTATTTAGGGATTATTGTTCTTTTAAATCTTTAAATTGAGTTTTTAAACTTTGCACTGCATTTCGTGCAGTTTCTTCAGTTTCAGGTAATATTTCCAAAATTACATTTTTATTTTCACTTATTGCATTTTCCTCAATTTTCTTAAGCAGGCTTACAAGTTTCTGAGCACCTAAATGTCGGGCAGCTGGAATTAATTTGTGGGCAGCATTAGCAACGGTATCAAACTGATTGTTTTTAGTTGCCATGCGGATTTCCTTCAAACCTTTTTTAGATGAGTCTTTAAACTGGAGGATCATTTCTTGAATAAAATCAAGGTCTTTGGCGGCAGATCGAATCAGATTTGATAAATCTGCATCTTCTTTACTATCCCTTTCCTGCTCATCTATAGCATTTGTATTTTTATTGGTCGGTTCATCAAGGTTTAATGTAATTGCCTGATATAATTCGTCTTCAGAAAAGGGTTTGGTTAATAGATCATCGAAAAGCTTTTTTGTTTTGGAATCAATATTCGCTGAAATATCAGCGGTAACTCCTATTACTTTTGTTTGCTGTGATGACAGTTTAAGTGTTTCGCGAATAAATTTGGTTGCCATTTCTCCATTAATAACCGGCATTCGAATATCCATTAATACAACATGATATGCTTTTTTCTTTAAGAGCTCAATTGCTTCAAGTCCGTTTATTGCAATGTCGTAAGTGATATTCCATTTATCCAGAGTAGAAGTTATTAATAAGCGGTTATATTCTTCGTCATCGGCTAATAATATATTTAAATCGGGAGGGAATACATATTCGTTAGGAGAATCAATTTCAACCTTTATTTTATTTTTATCGCCAGTTGTGAATCTTAAATTGCAAACCACCTTGGTTCCTACTCCTTTTTTACTTTCAAGCTTTACATCTCCATTAAAAAGCTCAACTAATTTTTTTACAATAGCCAGTCCTAATCCTGTTCCTGTGTAATGCATTGAAACATCCCGGTTTTCCTGAGTATACTCCTGAAAAACTTCTTCGAGCCTTGAAGAATCAATTCCATATCCGTTATCTTCAATAATTAATTCAAAAAGCACATTGTCTTTATTCTCTTTACCAATATTGGCCTGTACTTCAATGGTCCCGTTTTCGGTAAATTTAACCGCATTGCTTAACAGGTTATACAATATTTGTTGTAATCTTAATACATCGCCAAACAGAATAAAGTTATCGTCGTTTTTTACTTTGTATGTTAAAGTATTACCTTTTTTCTTTGCTAATTCGCTAAATAACCGACACACATTTTCGATCACAACAATAGGCTCGAAATGTGTATTATTTACTGAGAGTTTGTGTGATTGAAGTTTGGTAAAATCAAGAACATCATTTATGAGTCTTATTAGCTGATCACTTGCCAAATCGACGATTTTGATTTTATCTTTTACCTGAGATTCTAAGGGCATTGTTAAGACCTGCTTAATAAAACCGGAAATGGCACTTAATGGAGTTCTTATCTCGTGACTAACTTTTGCCATAAATAACTCTTTCGATTTGGCAAGCCTTTCAGTTTCCTGTCTTGAGTTAATAAGAATGTCGTTGTACGCCCTGTTTTTTCTAATATATTTTATAATCAGAAATAAAATAATACCTGATAATATGATTCCAGATAAAGAAAAAATTGCTAAAAGCAAGTACGATTTTTTCGCAAGTTGGTCGGCTTTTTTATAGAGCAGTATGTTTTTTTCTTTTTCGTAATTATCAAGCTGTTCGAATAAAGAAATAAAGGCTTCGCTTATTAAGTTGCTTGATAACGTTAACTCGGTTTCTTTTTTAAATAGACTTTCTTCAATTTCCTTTTCGATGCTTTCTATATCATTCAGTTTATCAAGTATTTCTTGTTTGTTGATTTTCTGATCGTCTTTTTGTGAGTTAAAAAGTCTGTCGAACAGATTTTTCTTTTTCTCTGCATCCTGATTATTTGTGGTTAATTTCTTTGTTAGATTATAAAACTCTTCACCCGTATTGTCAGATTCCCACAGCAAAATTATTTCGCTCCATAACTTTTTTTTGATATCTAAAAGAGTACTAATGGTATCAATTTTTGAAGAAAACCATTGATCTTTAGCGTACTGATATTTCAAGTTTGTAAAGTTTGAGTCTATTTCAGGGAGTGTTTTTCTATATCGTTCAAGATGTTTGTCTTCTTTTGTAATTCCATATAATCGTATACTATTTTCGGCTTTCTCTATTGATGTTGTTATGTTTTTAATAGCAAAAAACTTATTATCCGGAGTATACTCATTTTGCATTAATCTAACCACCGACGACAAACTTTTGTACGAAAAATAACCACTTCCCAGTATAGTAACAATACCAAAGAATAATAACAGTGCAATTTTATATGAAAATGGAGCTTTACGTTCCCGCATACGCCTTAAATATTTTTTATATGATTTTCCACAATAGTACAACAGATATCGGGAGTATAATCATGCTTTATTATTTTAATAAAATTCTTATTTGTCCAGAAAGGTTCTTTTAGGTTTTGTATTGTTTTTTCAGATTGAGACATCAGAATAATTTTAATGTTTTTATTTATCTCTTGTAACAAATATACGATATCCAATCCAGTAATTCCATATCCCAAAAAGTAGTCGATGAATGCTATAGTTGATGTGTTTTCACTTACAGTGCTTTTAACCGTATGCAGAAAATCAAGTGGAATATTGAATTGTTTTATATGAATGTTTACTTTGTTCTGTATGTCTGATTTTTGTTGTAAAATCTGAATCTTCTGTGCTAAAAGACTGTTGTAATATAAATCATCTTCCAAAATAAGGATATTAATTTGTTTTGCTTTAGTTAGTTTCATAATATGGGATAATTATTTTACTGTATGATGTAATTTCCAATTCTGATACCAAACTAAAAGACTGGTTTATGACTCACATATTAAGGGTATTAGCGAAACCTCTTAATGAGAAGGAGTTTTATTATGATAAAGTTCTATCAAAATGAGAAAAAGCAGAAAAAGTGCTGGATAATAATGAATTCAGGCAATACAAAAAAAGGAGAGACTTTTCAGTATCTCCTTTCATTTTGCCTGTGGGCCCACCTGGGCTCGAACCAGGGACCCCCTGATTATGAGTCAGGTGCTCTAACCAGCTGAGCTATGGGCCCGATTTATCATCAGATAAATTTCGGAGTGCAATATTAACGAAATGTTATTAATTACGCAATACTTTTCAAAAAAAATCAAAAGATGCAATTTAAATTTTTTTAAGAGTACTTAAAAGTAAGTCAATTACATGATGCACATTCTGATTGAAAATTTCCAATACCGCTTTCCAGGTAACAGCATCTTCGTTTATTTTCCAGCAGTCGTAATCGGTGCTCATGGCAATTGCTGCATATGGAATCCCAATTTCGTTTGCTAATATTACCTCTGGTGCTGTCGACATATTTATCACATCGGCACCCCACATTCGAAACATATTGGATTCTGCCCGGGTCGAAAATCGAGGACCTTCAATACTCACAACTGTTCCTTTTTGGTGAACATTTAGTTTCAATTCCTGAGCTGATTGAATTAATAGTTCTCTGAGCATTGAATCAAACGGATCGGCCATTGGCGTATGTTTCATTTCTCCATTCTCGAATTTATCATGCAAAGTCGTAACTCGATGTTTGGTAAAATCAATAAATTGATCAAGGATTACTAAATGCCCCCGATCTATTTCTTCGCGTAAACTTCCGCACGCTGTAGTTGCCAGAATATATTCACAACCTTGTTCTTTTAAGGCCCAAATATTTGCACGATTGTTAACTTGTGTGGGCGGTATGGTGTGCTTTTTCCCGTGACGTGATAAAATTACTACATCAACATTTCCAATTTTTCCACAAGTTAGTTCCGAGCTTGGTTCACCAAATGGAGTGTCAACGTTGATGATTTGCGGTGATTTTAAAATATCAGGATTTTCAAGACCTGATCCTCCGATAATTGCAACTTTTGTCATGTTATATTTTGTTGTAATAGTTCATTAAAATTGTTTCTGCTTCAATCAATGATTTTCCATAGCTAATTATTCCTTCAGGATGACCTTCCATAATAATAATTCCAGAATCTCGTACAATCAGTTTAGCAATTTCATAAGCAATTTCCGGAGTTCCAAATTCTGCATTTTGGGGTGTTGTTGGAAGAATATTTACATACTTTTCCCACATACGCTTATGATGAATATGGATTACAGCATTAACACTTTTATTTGCTTTATAGATTGCGGCATGACTCAAAGATTCTGATGATGCTTCTATCAATCCATCACACCGAACGCTATTTTTATCTAAATCGAATTCTCTGACTAAGGCATATTGCTCTTTTGAAAGCATATTGTAATTACCAGTTGCAGATCCGGAAATAATAAATTCATTGTTATGATAACGGATGCTCAAATTTCCATATCCAACACCATCTAGATATGCCTCAATCAAATCTAATTTATAAAGTTTATCGCGACACAAATTAATTTGATGAAAATCGTGATCTTTAAAATCAAAAGCTTTTTTCTCCCAACTCAAATAAAACTTGATATAGCCTTCGTTAGCAACCATTATTCGGAAATCTAAAATCGTTAATCAATATTCGTTAGTCTATGTTTAAATTTTTAATGTCATTTTCACAGGCATTACAAACTCCTTTTTCAGTTATTAATGCAGTTATATATTTGGCGGGTGTTACATCAAAGCCATAATTTGCAACCGGACTATTTTCGGGCATAATACGAACTTTAGTTAATTTATTTTCGTTCCAGCCTTCAACATATTTTACTTCATCTTCATTTCGTTGTTCAATAGGAATATTCTTAATACCATCGATCATATCAAAATCTATTGTTGATATTGGCAGGGCAACATAAAAAGGAATGCTATTATCCTGTGCCGCCAGAGCTTTTAAATATGTTCCGATTTTATTGGCTACATCTCCATTAGCACTGGTCCGGTCACTACCAACTATTACCATATCAACCATCCCTTTTTGCATTAATAAGCCACCCGTATTGTCAGTAATTACGGTATGCGGAATTCCTTGTTGTTCAAGTTCAAATGCTGTCAGTCTTGCTCCCTGATTTCTGGGTCGTGTTTCATCAACCCAAACATGAACTTTAATTCCTTTTTCGTGTGCCAAATATATTGGTGCGGTGGCAGTTCCATAATCAACACAAGCCAGCCAGCCTGCATTGCAGTGTGTTAAAATATTTACTTGTTCTCCTTTTTTAGCCTTACTTATTTTTTCTATAAGCGGAAATCCATGTGTCCCTATTAATCTGCAATTTTCAATTTCATCTGATTTTAGCTGATTTGCTGTTTCAAATACAATTTTAATTTTTGCAGAAAGTGCATTTACAGATTCAATTCTTTTTATGACAAGTTCGATGGCAAATTTTAAGTTAACTGCAGTGGGTCTTGATGATTCTAAATAATCTGCTAATTCCTGAATTTTATTCCTGGAAACATCTTTTTCTGTTAGATTTAATAATCCCAGATACATTCCATAAGCCGCTGCAACTCCAATTAAAGGAGCTCCTCGTACCCACATTTCTTTTATTGCCAGAAAAGTATCTTCTATAGATTTTAATTCTTTTATTTTAAACTCAAAGGGTAAAAATCGTTGGTCAATGATTTGAATCGTTTTGGGATCATTTTCTTTTACCCAGATTGTATGATAATGCTTTCCGTTAATTTTCATTCAATTTGATTTTTGATAAAAGTAAGAAAAGATCAATAATTCTTTAAATGATTTTTATTTTTGTAAGCTCAAATTTAAAGATTATGCAAAAAGAAAACATAAAAAATATCCTATTCGATTTAGGAGTTGTTATAATAAATATTGACACCGACCTTACTGTGAAGGCAATGAAAAGCCTTGGTTTTAATAACTTCCAGGAGAGTTATACCTTGTTTAGACAAACCGATCTGTTTAATAAATTAGAAAAAGGGTTGATTAGTGATCAAGATTTTAGAAATGAATTGAGAAAACATATCGATAAAGAGGTTAAAGATGAGGATTTTGATAAAGCCTGGAGTGCCATGTTACTTGATTTCCCAAAAGAAAGAATAGAATTAATTAAAAATCTTAGCAGGAAATATAATGTATATCTGTTAAGCAATACGAATGCAATTCACTATAATCAGTACACTGAAGATTTTAAAAATGAATATGGATTTGAGTTTAACAGCCTGTTTATTAAAGCATATTATTCATTTCAACTTGGAATGAGAAAACCTGATGTTGATATTTTCGAATTTGCAATTTCTGATAGCAGTTTAAATGCGGAAGAAACGATTTTTATTGATGATTTAAAGGCAAATATCGAAACAGCTCAAAAAACAGGTTTACAAACTTTATGGCTTGATAAATCTAAAGGCGATGATCTTGTAAATATCTTAAATGGATTTTAATATCCAAACAGATTTAATTTCAGAAGTTTCGCGGAGTTTGTAAAGTTTGGTTAATGCTTCTGTCTCGCTTGAATACGTGTAAATAGCAATTCGAATTAAATTTTCGCCAGAATTAAGAATTTCCGGATTAAACCCTTTTTCCCGAAGTTCGTTGGCAAACATTTCTGCGTTTTCTATATTCTTAAAACTTCCGGCAATAATATGAAATTCAGAATATTGAGGTTTGAGTTCTTCCTCGTCTGCCGGACGAGCAGGTTTTTGAGGTTCCTGGTAATAAAGAGCATCTTTCTTTTCTGTATTGTTATCAATGGAATGCACTATCAAGGCTTTTATACTATCAGCTTTTGCAATACTATCTAAATTTCTTTCAGTAATTTCTTTTAGCCTGTTTTCTTCAGTTTGAACAAGAGGATAATTTGTATTCGATGAGGAAAACGTCCTGAAATCAGAAAAACCACTGGTAAAATACCATGCCGAAGCAATTAATAATAAAAAAATAATTACAAAGGAGCCAATTATTACAAGTTTTTTAGAAGATCTTTTTTGTTTGGCAGGCTTGATTTTTGTCGGCTCAAGTTTACTTTTTTTAGCTTTTAAACTAGTTAATCCAAAAGAATCAGTCAGTAAGTTTGAATCTTTGTTTTGTGTAAATATAATTTTTCCTTTCGTGCTTTCTAAAGTTCCTATTTCAGGAAACTCAATTTTTTCACCTTTTTTTAATTTCTGGTTAATCTCTTTTACAAAATTATCGATACGTTTTTTAGATTCTTCTTTCTCGATTTTTTCTTTTTTGGAAATATAATTGCTTAATAGATCGTCCTGATATGAATACTCAGAATTAAATAATATTCTTTTAGATGGTGGTAAAAATTTATTTTCGTTTACATCAAAAGCAGCAGGTTCATACTCGGATACAAATCCCCCCAATCCAGGCAGTATAACCCCCTGATTTGTAAATAATAATTCCTTTATGTAATCGTTTATATTCAAAGCTTTAAATTATTGGAAACAAATATATAGAAAATTATGCTTTAGCCAATAGCATCCAAAGCACTATTAATGAACATTTCATCAACGATTCTCCAAATTTTTATAAATGATTTAAAAATTAAAGATTAAATTAGCAAACCAATAAAGAAGAGCATCTTAAATGAATAAATTGATATTGGTTACAGGAGGTACTGGTTACATTGGTTCACATACCGTTGTAGAATTAATGAATGAGGGTTTTGATGTTGTAATTATCGATAACTTATCAAATTCAGAAAAGTCGGTTTTAAATGGGATTGCTGAAATAACGGGTCGCCGACCGTTTTTTGAGCAGTTCGATATTTGTGATAAAAAACGATTACACGATTTTTTTAGAATTTATAAAAAACTTGATTCGATTATTCATTTTGCAGCTTATAAAGCAGTTGGAGAATCAATTGAAAAACCATTAATGTATTATCAGAACAATCTGACAAGCTTAATGAATTTATTGGAGGGAATGATTGAGTTTAAAATACCTCATTTTGTTTTTTCATCTTCGGCTACGGTTTATGGACAACCAGATCAATTGCCTGTTAATGAAGAAGCTCCATTTAAAACTGCTGACTCTCCTTATGGGAATACAAAACAAATTGCCGAGGAGATAATCAGGGATACCGTAAATGCAAATGATAATCTTAAAGCGATTTCACTGAGATATTTTAATCCAATTGGAGCTCATTCTTCTGCTTTAATTGGGGAACTTCCAAGAGGGGTTCCTAATAATTTAGTCCCATTTATTACACAGACGGCAGCCGGAGTAAGAAATGAGCTTAAAATTTTTGGCGATGATTATAATACACCTGACGGAACTGCTATTCGCGATTATATTAATGTAGTTGATTTAGCTAAGGCGCATGTAGTTTCTATTAAAAGAATGATAGAACAAAAAAGCAAATCCGATCTTGAGATTTTTAATTTAGGAACAGGTAAGGGATCGTCTGTGATGGAAATTGTTAATGCTTTCGAAAAATCAACCGGAGAAAAATTAAATTATAAAATAGTTGGCAAACGAGCAGGTGATGTTGAATCTGTATACGCCGATATAACTTATGCAAATAAAGAGTTGGGATGGAAAGCTGAAATAGGATTGGAAGAAACCTTACTCTCCGCCTGGAACTGGGAAAAATATTTAAGAAATAAAAAAAGATAAAAATGACTCAAAAAACAATTTTAATTACAGGAGGTGCCGGTTTTATTGGTTCGCATGTAGTAAAGCTTTTTGTAACTAAATATCCAAATTACAAAATTGTAAATCTGGATAAACTTACTTATGCCGGTAATCTTGAGAATCTTAAGGATGTTGAAAAAGCACCAAACTATGAATTTATTAAAGGAGATATCGTTGATGATTCTTTTATTTTTGAACTGTTTAACAAATATCAATTTGATGGCATCATTCATTTAGCAGCAGAATCACATGTTGATCGTTCGATAGCTAATCCAAATGAATTTATTAAAACGAATATTGTTGGAACAGTAAATTTATTAAATGCAGCACGTAATAGTTGGAAAGATGATTCTAAAAATAAATTGTTTTATCATATTTCTACTGACGAAGTTTATGGTTCTTTAGGTGATGAAGGATTATTTGTTGAAGACACTTCTTACGATCCCCGAAGTCCTTATTCTGCATCCAAAGCAAGTTCTGATCATTTGGTAAGAGCATATTATCACACATTTAAATTACCGGTTGTTATTACCAATTGTTCGAATAACTATGGACCAAATCAGTTTCCCGAAAAATTGATTCCTTTAGCAATAAATAATATCAAAAGCAATAAGCCAATACCTGTTTATGGAAAAGGTGAGAATATTAGGGACTGGCTTTTTGTTGAAGATCATGCAAATGCAATTGATTTGGTATTTCATAAGGGGAATGTTGGCGAAACATATAATATTGGAGGTAATAACGAGTGGACAAATATTAGTCTTATTTATTCTCTTTGTAAAATCATGGATAAAAAATTAGCAAGAAAAGAAGGAGAATCGGCACAATTAATAACATTTGTAAAAGATAGGGCAGGTCATGATTTACGATATGCGATAGATTCTTCAAAAATACAAAACGAGCTGGGATGGAAACCATCACTTCAATTTGAAGAAGGATTAGATAAAACTGTTGATTGGTATCTTTCAAATTCAGAATGGCTCGATCATATTCTAAGCGGGGATTATGAAAAGTATTATGAAGAACAATATCATAAGAGATAAAAAAGTAAAAAAGAGGGTGTCCAAAAAGATTAAAAAATGAAAATTAGCCACTAAAACTCAAAGGCTCAAAGAGTCACAAAAATCAAATAATCAGCACGTTATAATTTTGTGAATCTTTGTGATTTAGTGCCTTTGTGGCGAATATTTATCTTTCTGGAAACCCCCTTTGGAGTTAGATAATAAAGTTTGGACAGATTTGAGAATAAAGTTTGGACAAAATATTTCGTG
>KB224946.1_pt39 | contig 12789 bp, 11 predicted proteins | sample 524768 | NCBI WGS metagenome assembly AMQJ01 (sample SAMN00998488, study PRJNA167727) | sediment metagenome | isolation source: subsurface aquifer sediment | place: USA: Rifle, Colorado | collected Aug-2009
TGCCGGCGGGCAGGTTTGTGAGCCTTTGTGTAACAGCTTATTATAATTATACCACAAAGTTCCGAAAGCTTTCGGAACACGAAGGATTCACAAAGACTAAGACTTTTCGCACAGACTCTTCGCTCTTTTGCAATAGCTATGAAATAAATTCTTTCACTTTTTCAATTGCTGCATTTAAGCCTTGTGGGTTTTTACCCCCTGCAGTAGCATAGAATGCCTGGCCACCTCCACCACCTTGAATTTCTTTTGCAACTTCTCGAATAATTTGAGAAGCATTCCATCCTTTTTCATTAACGAGCGATTCTGAAATCATAACAGATAGATTTGCCTTACCTTCTATTTCTGCACCTAACACAAGTACAAGCTTATCAATTTCATTTTTTAACTGAAATGCAATATCCTTAATTGCAGACACTGAATTTAGCCCGATTTTATACCCAATAAAACTTATACCATTAATTATCTCAACCTGTTCTTTAAGATGCTTCTTAATTGCCTGAGCTTGCTCATTGGTCATTTCTTCGATTTGCTTGTTCAGTTTCGATACCTCTTCGAACATTGCTTTTACAGTTTCAACAGTATCTTTTGGATTTTTAAATAATGCTTTAATTTCGTTTAATTCCTGAATCTGATTAAACACATATTCAACAACTTTTTCTCCGGTGATGGCTTCAATTCTTCTTATCCCCGCTGCAATTGAACTCTCACTCATAATCTTGAAAAATCCAATTTGCCCGGTAGTTTTAACATGTGTACCACCGCATAATTCAATAGATTCATCAAATTTAATTACACGAACCGTATCTCCATACTTCTCGCCAAATAAAGCAATGGCTCCCATTTCTGAAGCTGCTTTTATTGGAATGTTACGATGTTCATCTAAAGAAATATTTTGTCTGATTTTTTCATTTACTAAAATTTCAATACTCCTTATTTCTTCTTCAGTTAATTTTTGAAAATGACTAAAGTCAAATCTTAAATAGTCAGGATGAACAAGTGATCCTTTTTGTTCAACATGTTCGCCTAAAATTTTTCTTAATGCAAAATGCAAAAGGTGAGTTGCCGTATGATTATTGGCAGTTGACACTCTCTTACTTGAACTTACAACAGCCTTAAAGGTAGCTTTAGGATCAATGGGAAGTTTCTCGGTAATATGAATATTTAAGTTATTTTCTTTAATTGTATTCAGAATACTTATTTTTTCTCCATTCGCTTCTATATATCCCTGATCTCCAACCTGCCCGCCACTTTCGGCATAAAAAGGGGATAAATTAAAAACAAGCTGGTATAATTCTTTATTTTTTTGTTTGATTCTTCTATAACGCGCAATTCTCACTTCAGTTTCCAGGTAATCATAACCAACAAATTCTTCAACATCATCTTTCAATAATTCAACCCAATCCTCAGTATCTATGCTTGCAGCACTTCTTGATCTGTTTTTCTGGTTTTCCATCTCATCTTCAAACTCCTTTTTATTAACTGCCAAACCATGCTCTCGGGCAATAAGGTCAGTTAAGTCGAAAGGGAAACCATACGTATCGTACAATTCGAATGCAACTTTTCCAGGAATTACATTATAATCTTCTTCCTCAATATTTTTAATGATTTTATCAAGTAATCGTATTCCTGTTTCTAAGGTTTTTAAGAAAGATGCTTCTTCTTCGAATATTACTTTTTCAATTAACTCTTTTTGACTTACCAATTCTGGGTAAGCCTCTCCAAGCACTTCAATTAAAGTTGGTATTAGTTTATAAATAAATGGTTCTGTAAACTCCAAAAAGGTATAACCATAACGTACAGCACGTCTTAAAATCCGACGAATAACATAGCCAGCTTTAACATTTGAAGGCAATTGTCCATCGGCAATTGAAAAACTTATGGCTCTTAAGTGATCAGAAATTACGCGCATTGCTACATCTGCCTGGTCACTATCTCCATATTTTTTTCCTGAATTTTTTGCTATTTCTTGAATCAGAGGTTGAAAAATATCGGTATCATAATTTGATTTTTTATCTTGCAATGCCATACAAAGTCGTTCAAATCCCATTCCTGTATCAACATGTTTACTAGGGAGCAGTTCTAGCGCCCCGTTTGATTTTCTGTTATATTGAATAAACACGAGATTCCAAATCTCAATTACCAGTGGGTGATCTTTATTTACTAGTTTTGATCCGGGAATTTCTTTTCTTTCATCATCGCTCCTTAAATCAATATGGATTTCAGAACATGGACCACAAGGTCCGGTGTCGCCCATTTCCCAGAAATTGTCTTTTTTCGATCCGTTTAAGATTCTAACATCAGGCAGGTAATTTTTCCAATATTCTTGTGCTTCTTTATCCAAATCTAAATCATCCTCTTCACTACCTTCAAATACGGTGGCGTAGAGTCTTTTAGGATCAATACCCATTTCTGTCACTAAAAATTCATATGCCCATTCAATAGCTTCTTTTTTAAAATAGTCTCCAAAAGACCAATTTCCTAGCATTTCGAACATAGTGTGATGATATGTGTCATGACCAACTTCTTCCAAGTCATTATGCTTGCCTGAAACTCTCAAACATTTTTGTGAATCAGCAATACGGCTATCTTTTGCACTACCGTTACCTAAAAAAATATCTTTAAATTGATTCATCCCTGCATTAGTAAACATAAGGGTTGGATCATTTTTAATAACCATCGGTGCTGAAGGAACTATCGTGTGATTTTTGCTCTCAAAAAATTCTAAAAACTTACTTCTGATTTCTTTTGAATTCATAAAAACCTATTTTAAAAACAGTTAAAACTTCTTAATTAAAATATAGAATAAGATTATTTTTATATTGTATAGGGTTGTAAAATTAATTTATTTACTTTAGATTTGTCGCTAACGTTGTGTTTTTTTATATTTATTGTAATAGAATATGTCTAAGATCAAATATCAATTTGATTCAAAAACTCTTACTTTTAAAAAAGTTAAACTTGTTTGGAAAGAAAAAATCCAGAGAGTTTTAGCCTTTGTTGTTGTTACAGGTTTATCTGCAGTAGCAGTAAATTTGATTTATACCTCCATTTATAAAACACCTAAAGTTTTAATGTTGGAAGAAGAAAAAGAAATTCTTTTATCAAAATATGATGTTTTAAACGACAGGATGGATGGCATCGGTCTTATTATTAATGATATACAACAAAGAGATGATTATTTATACAGATCGATTTTTGAATTAGAACCTATTCCTCCATCCGTTAGAGAGGCAGGTTTTGGTGGTGTAAATCGTTATTTAGATTTAGAAGGTTATGATAATTCTGATGTATTAATTGAAACATTTAAGAAAGTTGATGTCATCTCTAAAAAAATATACGTTCAATCTAAATCATTTGATACAGTTATTGAATTAGCTAAGAATAAAGAAAAAATGATTGCATGTATACCCGCAATACAACCAGTTGCCTTAAAGGATTTTGCACGGATTAGTGATTATTTTGGTTCCAGACAAGATCCTTTTACAGGAAAACTAACCATGCATCATGGTATGGATTTTACCGGACCTGAGGGTTCTGACATATTCGTAACTGGCGATGGAGTTGTTGTAGAGTCAGGTTATTCTTTCTTCGGATACGGAAATCGTGTAACTGTAGATCATGGATATGGATATAAAACGGTATATGCACATCTGGACAAAATTCTGGTTGATGAGGGACAAAAGGTAAAGCGTGGCGAAGTTATTGGAAAGCTGGGAGATACCGGACGTTCAACCGGAGCTCATTTACATTACGAAGTTAAATTAAATAATCATCCTGTAGATCCTATTAATTACTATTTTAATGACATTAGTGCTGAAGAGTATGAGTTGATGGTTGAAGCGTGCTCAAAAAGACGCAACCCGATGGACTAATATTAAAATATTTCATTATATTTGGCGCATAAATAAAAGTGTTTATGGCTAAAGTAAAGTACAAATTTGATCATAACAGCTTAAAATACGATAAAATAGTTCTTACTGGGAAACAAAAATTTTATCGTTTTCTTACTTATTTTACTGCTACTTTATTAATTGCTATAATCTATAATGTTTTCTTTATCATCTTTTTTGATACCCCAAAAGAAAAAGGCTTGATAAGAGAAAATCAACAGCTTGAAACCCAATATGCGGTTTTGAATAATCAATTCGATCTAGTTGAAAGAACACTGGAGGATTTGCAAAAAAGAGACGATAACATCTATCGTGTAATATTTGAAGCTGAACCAATTCCTCCATCAGTTCGTTCCGCTGGGTTTGGTGGTACAAACAGATATATCGATTTACAAGGATTTAAAAACTCGGATTTAGTTACAGAAACTACACGAAGACTTGATAAAATAACTAAAAAGCTTTACGTACAATCAAAATCTTACGATAATGTTATTGAGATGGCAAAGAATAAGGAGAAAATGGTTGCATGTGTTCCTGCTATTATGCCTATATCTAATAACGATTTAAGACGAACAGCTTCAGGTTGGGGATGGAGAATTCATCCAATTTATAAAATAAGAAAATTTCATTACGGAATGGACTTTACTGCTCCAACAGGTACTGATATATATGCAACAGGAGATGGTGTAGTGGAGATAGTTGAAAATTCGCTTCGTGGTTATGGTAAAAGAGTAGTTATTGATCACGGTTTTGGATATAAAACCCTCTACGCACATTTGAATGGCTTTAATGTCAAAAAAGGTCAACATGTGAAACGAGGTGAAATTATTGGTTTTGTTGGATCAACTGGGACTTCAACTGCTCCTCATTTACATTACGAAGTTTTCAAAAATAATAAAAAGGTAAACCCTGTTCATTTTTATTTTAATGATTTAAGTCCTGAGGAGTTTGATAAAATGATATTTATATCCTCAAATAGCGGTCAGTCATTTGATTAAAATATTTAACATGAGAATCATTGCAAAAATTATAATAGTTCCCCTATTGGTGGGGAATTTTTTTTATTCATATGCTCAGGATTTGAATAATAGTGTTAGCATTGACAGTATTGCTTCAAATGACACACTAACTTATCCAATTATACCAACCTTTTTAGGAAACTGGCAACGAAATTTTTATGGTAAAAACGCACCAGATAAACTTGATGTAGTTTGGAAGCATTTATTAGGAACCGGAGAAACGGTAATTTCGCGTAAGATTGGATCAAAAACATGGTCGGGAGCTGGATGGACAGGACAACCACTACTTGTAAAAGAAAACGGTAAACTTTACCTTATTCAAGGGGCATATGACCATCACTTAAAAAAAATAGATGCAGAAAGAGGTGAATTAATTTGGCAATATGAATTTGATGATGTAGTAAAAGGAACAGGTACTATATGGGTGAATAATAATCCTGACAAACCTGAAAATGCTGTTGTAATTTTGCAAGGGAGCAGACTGGGTATTGGAAATTTCTTAGACTCAAAACACATCCCCAGTTACAGAGCTATATCTTATTTTACAGGTAAAGAGTTATGGCGTATGGATCAAAAATGGACTGATAGCTATTCTCGCGATGTGGATGGCTCTGCCTTGATTTTAAATGATACTGCTTATTTAGGATTAGAAAATTCTTACTTTACGGTATTTAATCCCGATCATAGAAAAGGGAGCATGTTAAACGGGATGTTTCAGCCAGAAATTATACAGGAAAGAAAACTATATAATTTCGACGATGTGAAAAAACACAAAAATAACATTGTAACAGAATCGTCACCTGCCTTATTAAATAACAGAATATATGTTGCATCAGGATCTGGCCACGTTTTTGGATATAATCTGAAATTACGTGAACTCGATTGGGACTTTTATATTGGATCCGATATGGATGGTTCAACCATCGTTACTTCTGATAGTTGTATTTTAGTTTCGGTCGAAAAACAATATATTAAAGGTAAGGGTGGTGCTTTTAAACTAAACCCATCGAAAAAACCTACAGAAGCAGCAGTATGGTATTTTCCGGTCGAAGATAAAGATTTTTCAGGTTGGGAAGGTGGTATAATAGGATCAATAGGAATAAATGATAATTATATTGAGAATAATAAAACTCATTTAGCTGCTTTTATTGGAATTGATAGTTACTTATATGTAGTTGATCATAAAAGGATTGATTCTACTAAAATAGTGTTAGGTCCTGACAGTATTTCTGTATACAATACGCCTGAATTAGTTTTTTCATATAAAGTTGGCCCTTCAATTTCAACTCCCATATTTGTCGATGATAAATTAATTGTAGCTGGCTATTGGGGGATTTATATTTTTAGATATGATGATCAAAATCATTTTGAGTTGCTGGATAAAAGAGATGGTACATTTGAATCAACTCCAATAGTTTGGGATAATAAAATATATATTGCTTCACGAGATGGATATTTATATTGTTTTGGAGTAAAGAAATAACTTTGTTTGTTTCAATTTATTTTATAATTTTATTCGTTCAACAGTCCTTAATATAAATCAGGTATGCCTTACAAAGAAAAACGTGTAGAGAAGCTATATTATAGTATTGGCGAAGTTGCCGAAATGTTTAACGTAAATCCTTCGCTTATCCGTTATTGGGAAAAAGAATTTGATATTATCAAACCTAAGAAAAATAAAAAAGGCAATCGGTTTTTTACCCTTGAAGATATTGAGCATTTCCATATTATTTATTATCTGGTTAAAGAACTAGGTTTAACTTTAAAAGGGGCTCAAAAGAAACTCAAAGAAAACAAAGAAGGAACCATGAATAATTTTGAGGTTGTAAAATCTCTTAAGGAAATAAAATCAATGTTATTAGAAATACGTGAGGAAGTTTAAACTCCCTTTTTTATTCAACCCCAAAATCTTATCAATATGAAATTAAAGGAAGTTGTTTCTTATTTGGAATCTGTTGCTCCTTTGGCTTATCAGGAAGATTATGATAATGCCGGATTAATTATTGGTAATCCTGAGATGGAATTATCAGGGGTTTTAATAACAGTCGACGTTTTAGAAGAAGTTGTTGATGAGGCTATTGAAAAAAAAGCAAATTTAATTTTGTCACATCATCCTATAATGATGTCGGGAGTAAAAAAAATTACTGGTAAAAACTTTACAGAACGAATTATTTTAAAAGCAATTAAAAATGATATAGCGATTTACGCAGCACACACAAACCTTGATAGTATTTGGGGTGGTGTAAGTAGTAAAATTGCAGATAAGCTTGAATTAAAGAATCAAAAAATATTAGCTCCTGTTTCCAATCAGCTCATGAAACTTGTATTCTTTGTTCCAACAAATCATGCAGATGAAACACGAAAAGCTGTTTTTGAAGCAGGTGCAGGTCAAATTGGGAATTATAATTTATGTAGTTACAATGTAGAAGGAGAAGGCTCGTTTCGTGCCGGTGAAGAAGCTAATCCTTTTGTTGGGAATAAAGGAGAAATTCATTTTGAACGTGAAACCAGAGTCGAAACGATTTTCCCAAAACACCTTAAAAATAAAATTATAAGTGCTTTAATAAAATCACATCCTTATGAAGAGGTGGCTTATGATATTTATCCTTTGGAAAACGCTTTTGATAGGGTTGGATTTGGTGTTGTTGGAGATTTAGAGACTGAAATGGATGAGTTAAGATTTCTAAAAAGTTTAAAAGAAATATTTTCGGCAAAATCTGTTAGACATACAAAAATATTGAACAAACCCATAAAAAGAGTTGCTGTTTGTGGTGGTAGTGGTAGCTTTTTACTTTCAAATGCGATGAAAGAAAAAGCAGATGTTTTTGTATCAGGAGATTTTAAATATCACCAATTTTTTGACGCCGAAGGACAAATCATTATTGCCGATATTGGGCATTTTGAATCAGAACAAATTACAAAAGAACTTTTTTATGAATTACTTATAAAAAAATTCCCTAAATTTGCAGTTCGTTTGACTGAAGTAAATTCGAATCCGATAAATTATTTATAAAAAAATGGCTAAAGTAAAGGAAAACACAGAACTAACTGTTGCGGAAAAATTAAAGGCTTTATTTGAACTACAGATGGTAGATTCAAAAATTGATGATATTAAGCGCTTACGTGGAGAGCTTCCTCTTGAAGTTCAGGATTTGGAAGATGAAATCGAAGGATTACAAACTCGTATTCAGAATTATGAAGAAGATGTTGTTAAACTGGAAGAATCGATTAATAATAAAAAGAATGAAATTAAAGATGCTCAGGGTTTAATTAAAAAATATACTGAACAACAAAACAATGTTCGTAATAATCGCGAATTTGATTCATTATCAAAAGAGATTGAGTTTCAAACGCTTGAAATTGAATTATGCGAAAAAAGAATTAAAGAGTTTTCAATAAAAATTGAAGAAAAGAGTGTTATTATTACAGAGTCAAAAGAAATTTTGGAAGATAGAACAGGTGATTTAGAGCAAAAAAAATCTGAATTAAATTCAATTACATCTGAAACTCAAAAAGATGAAGAAGATTTAAAGAATAAATCTATAGAAATTCAGGAATTGATTGAAGACCGCTTACGAAATGCATACAAAAAAATCAGAGGAAATGCACGTAATGGATTGGCTGTAGTTTCAGTACAACGTGACGCCTGTGGAGGTTGTTTTAACAAAATTCCACCTCAACGTCAGTTAGATGTTCGATCAAGAAAGAAAATAATTGTTTGCGAATACTGTGGGCGAATATTAGTTGATCCTGATATGGAAGAAGAATTTAAATAAAAAAACAATTTTATAATATAACTAAGGGCTGGTCATTTGATCAGCCCTTTCTATGTTAATACCATTTCAATTCAAACCATTGATCTTTTTCGGGTATTGTGTCTGTTATTCTGTAAGTTGAATATGCAAGAAAGAAACCAAGCGGATCGTCATTATTGTTATCATTATCATTGACTTCAATAATATTGCCATTTGGATTTGCAGGAGGTCCTCCAAACGGGCCCATATTCCAATCGGTTACGGATAAGATCTGATAGATATAATTATAATATTCATTTGTAATTGAAAGCATTTCCAAAGTTATTATATCAGCAACCTCCACTTTTCTTACCCAACCAATCTCCACATTATACATGTAATGGCCATTAATAAACATATCATCGGAAAAATATACTTCATTTATGGTATCTGTTTCTAAAATCCCATTCCTATATACATTCCACATGTAAAAATTATTTGGAGTAGGTGGTTCCAGGGCATTTAAAAGTATATATGCAGAACTATCAATAATATCATAAGCACTTAAATCATAGTATCCAAAATTGATTGAATCCATAGGTGGGCAATAGTTTAAATAGCAACTTGATGTATAGGTTTTACCTTCAGATATAATTGTTAAGGTATAGGTTTTTCCTGTTTCACCTGCAATTGTATCAGTTTCGTAAAGACCTGCCGAAACTTCATGCAGATCGAAAGTATTCTCTCCATCAGATATTGAAACCTCTGCACCAGTAACTCGTGTAGCAGGTGTATTGGAAAAATAATCTGCACTTTTTGTTAAAGAAACCTGATGGGGTTTTAATTCATTATTTATTGAACCTTGAATAACTAGTCTGATATAACTGCTCTTAAGTTCAGTATCAAAAGGTTCAGTGCATGCTGACAATAAAACAGCAAATGTTATAATAGAAAAAATTATTTTTTTCATCGTGTTATATTTTAAAAATGGAAATTCCATGTTATTGATGGTATAATAGGGAAAACATAAACCAGCTCGGCAACTGTAATATTTGGGTTCTCTTCGTCCTGACTAAAGTTGATCATCCAGGCATTATGTCTGTTATAAATATTATAGATTGAAATGTTCAGGTCGCTTTTTAGTCTTTTGTCAGGTTTTTCTTTGCTTTTTAAAGTTATAGAGAGATCCATTCTGTGATAAGCAGGCATTCTGTAACCATTTCGTTCTGAATAAATAGGTACGACCATATTTCCCTGCTCATATCTACCGGTTGGAAATGTAACAGGAGTTCCCGAAGCATATACCCAGGTAGCTGATACATTCCATCGTTTTCCCAGATCGTAGCTTCCAACTATGGAAATATTATGTGGTCGATCATAGGATGAAGAATATACTTTGCCATCATTTATTTCAGGGATCTTTCGTTCTGCTTTTGATAAGGTATAACTAACCCATCCGGTAAATTTCCCTTGTTGTTTCCTTACAAAAAATTCTGCTCCATATGACCAGGCATCACCAACTCTAAATTCACTTTCATATTCAGCATTTAACATGAGATCGGCAAAATCTTTAAAATCAATTTGATTTTCCATGTTTTTATAATAAACTTCAACCGAAGTTTCCATTTGATTATCCCAAAAGTTTCTAAAATAACCCAATGCAACCTGATCAGCTAATTGAGGATCAATATTTGGAGATGATGGAACCCAAACATCAAGTGGAGAACCTGCTGTACTGTTTGAAGCCAGATGCATATATTGCAAGGTTCTTGAGTAGCTTGCTTTTATCGATGATTTTTGATTTAATGTATAGTTTAGGCTCAAACGAGGTTCTAAACCTGAAAATGTATTGAATATTTCCCATCGATCATAAACTGTTGAGTCAATGGTTTCGTAGTTTTCATCGAAATCATAAGATGTTGCATTTCCCATATTTTGAAACATAGAACCCCTTAAACCATAATTTAAGGTCAAATTATTAAGTAATTTATGTTCATTACTAATATAAATTCCATATTCCAGGGCATAAGATTCAGGCATAGAGATTGTATTATCAGCAAAATCACCTGAGCTTTTTGCAACACCGGGGATGAAATGGTGATGAATAACTTCTAATCCAAATTTGATTGTATTTCTAGGGTTTGGATAATAGTTTAAATCAGCTTTAAATTTAAAATCTTCAAGATTTGAAATCCACCTAAAACCTAAGTTCTCATTTCCACTTTCCATTTTATAGTCGTACTTACTGTAAATTAAAGAAAAGTTTGAGAAAAGTTTTTCTGTAAATAAATGATTCCAACGGGTTGTTAAGGTATAATTACCCCAGTCGAAACTATATAAGTCGCTGAATTTTAAAACATCACGTCCAAAATATCCCGAAACAAAGATTCTATCTTTATCGCTAATTTTATAATTTGTTTTTAGGTTTAAATCATAGAAATAAAGCTTGGTAGATTTTAAAGCATCATCACTGGATAATAATAAAAACAAATCGGCATAGGTCCTTCTTCCTGATACTAATACCGACCACTTATCCTCAATAATAGGCCCTTCAAGCGTAAGCCGTGAAGATATAGTTCCGATTCCACCGGTTGCTTCAAATTCTTTTTGATTACCTTCTTTCATTCTAATATCTAAAAGTGAAGATAATCTGCCACCATATTGAGCCGGGATGTCTCCTTTGTAAATCTTTAAATCTTTTACGGCATCGTTATTAAATACAGAGAAGAAACCCATGAGATGAGATGCGTTATAAACCGTTGCTTCATCAAAGAGAATAAGGTTTTGATCCGGACTACCACCCCGAACATTAAACCCCGAGAATCCTTCACCTGTGGATGAGATTCCGGGTAAAAGTTGTAAAGTTTTAATAATGTCTACTTCTCCAAGCAATGCCGGAATCTTTTTTATTTCTGTAGCTTCTAATTTAACTGTACTCATTTCCGTTTTAACAACATTTTCGTTTTTACGTTCTGCTGTTACAACTACTTCTTCAATTGTTTTTGAAGCTTCGGAAAGTGTTATACTGATAGTTTGGTTTTCATTCAAATTAATTTTCTTAGATTGAGTTTCATATCCAACATATGAATAATCAAATTCATATGTCCCCTCCTTAAGTGTAATTGAATAAAACCCATAAACATTGGTAACTGTTCCTGTCTTGAGTTCTTTAACATAAATTGTTGAGCCGATAAGATCTTCACCTGAAGCATCTTTTACATGTCCACTAACAGTATATTTATTCTGTCCAAAGCTTATAATTGGAAGTGAAAGGGCAATAATTAAAAATAGTATTTGTTTCATATAATTTGGGATAATCAAAAAAAATAAAAATATTTTTCAATTTACAATTTTAATGCCAGATAAAATGAATGATCATTTATTATTTAAGGATTTCATAACCTGTTCTGTTGTTTGTAGTTTATTTATTTCCTTCTTTTAGTTTTGATTTATTTAGTATATGTTGAACAATTGCATATAGAAATAAAAATACAGCAAGAAAGCCGGCTAATCGTCCAATATAATCGCCATATTTTACATAAAAGGTTAATTCGTTATTGGCTTTAATATTATTTTTAATTGCATCACGAACCCACCACTGCGTTCTGTTTAATATTTCTCCACGTTGATTTATAAATGCAGAGATTCCTGTATTGGCAGATCTGGCAACACTTCTTCTGGTTTCAATAGCTCTTAAACTAGAGTAAGTCAGATGCTGTTTGAATCCGGGTGTATTTCCCCACCAACCATCATTTGTAATTACAAAAATGAAATTAGCTCCATTCTTGATATAATCAGTAACATATTCACCATAAACAGATTCGTAGCAAATAACGGGTGCAACCTTCATATCGGAAACCGGATGTTTAAATGTACCTCTGTAATCTTGTGTTGCTCTGCTTCCGGTAGTCCCTCCCAAATCGAGAATTACATTCCCCAGTAATTTAAACAATTTTGGATAAGGCATTTTTTCAACCCCAACAACTAATTTTGATTTATGATAAATTGGGATATAATTGCTTGTATCAATCTGGATAGCGGAATTGTAGGCATCATAATAAAAATTCTCCCTTTGTAAGTATCTGGCTGTAACAGTAAGTTCTTCATTGGGCAAGAATCGTTTATAGCAATCAACACCAAGAACAA
>KB225036.1_pt20 | contig 12775 bp, 13 predicted proteins | sample 524768 | NCBI WGS metagenome assembly AMQJ01 (sample SAMN00998488, study PRJNA167727) | sediment metagenome | isolation source: subsurface aquifer sediment | place: USA: Rifle, Colorado | collected Aug-2009
TGCATAATCAATTCACTTTTGATTATAAAGACAGTTTAATCTATTCAAAAACAGAAAATTCTGACAGACCCTATAAAGAGGACACTCTCAAATTACAGCAAAATATCTACGATGTAATTTCGGGAGTTTATTATATCCGAAACCTCGATTTCGATAAATACAAAATAAATGATACTATACCGATTAGAATGATTATCGATAATGAGATATTCGATCTATATGTTAGATATCTGGGTAAAGAGGTTCTTAAAACACATGATAAACGTAAATTTAATACTATAAAATTCTCAGCACTTTTAATTGAAGGCACTATTTTTAGTGGTGGCGAAGATCTTTATGTTTGGGTGAGTGATGATCTTAACAGAATTCCCATTTTAGTTGAAGCGAAAATCTTAATTGGTTCAGTCAAGGCTACATTAACAGACACTGAAAATTTAAAGTTCCCTTTTACTTCGGAAATTAAGGTTGAGAGTGATTGAGAAGATTGTACAGATTGAAATAAAAAGATTAAAAGGATTGAATTGAGAAGATTGAGCGAATTTAAAGGATAACTTTTTAAATTAAGATCATTATCTTTATGTAAAAAAGTGATTCGATATGAAATTAGAGACTGATTGGATTAAGTTTAAAAAAGAATTAAGAGATAGATTAAAGATATTTGCCCTGGATATTATTAAACTCGTACAAAATCTACCAAAAACACCTGAAGCAAAAACGATAGGTAATCAACTACTAAGGTCTGGTACTTCAACATATGCTAATTATAGAGCAGCTTTAAGAGGTCGTTCAAGAGCCGAGTTTTACAGTAAGTTATCCATTTCTGTTGAAGAAGGCGACGAAAGTGAAATGTGGTTAGATATTTTAATAGAATCTGAAATGTCAACTAATCAGGAAACTAAAAGATTACATGCAGAAAGTATTGAATTAATAAAAATTCTTTCTCATTTGAGAAAAAAAATTAGTAATAAATAAAAAACAATCCTTTCAATCTTTACAATCTATTCAATCCTTTCAATCTTTACAATCTATTCAATCCTTTCAATCTGCATATCTCCCAAGAGAACAACAGAAACCTTGCTAAATCATATTTTATAATTCTAAAGTTCACAAATTTTGTACTAATTTTGCTCAATATTTAAAGAAGCAATTAATTTCTAAACTAAATAACAATGCATAATACAATAAAAGTTACTGATAAAGTTTATTGGCTTGGCGCAAATGATCGAAGAACAAACCTTTTTGAAAATATGTGGCCTCTTCCAAATGGAGTGTCATATAACTCTTTTTTAATTGTTGATGAAAAAATAGCATTGGTAGATACAATAGAATTTGGTTCGTCCGATGATTATCTGGATAAAATAGAAGAAATAATTGGTGAGAGAACAATAGATTATTTAGTAATTAATCATATGGAACCTGATCATTCAGGCGCTATTAAAACCATAGTTGAAAAATATCCAAATATAAAACTTGTAGGTAATTTAAAGACCTTTAAAATTGTTGAATCATATTTCGGATATCGGGATAAATGGCATCAGGTTGAAGATGGCGATGGTTTAGATTTAGGACATCATATGCTTAAGTTTATAATGACACCATGGGTGCACTGGCCTGAAACAATGATGACTTATGATTTAACTGAAAAGATTCTGTTTTCTGGCGATGCCTTTGGAAGTTTTGGAACATTGGATGGAGGTATTTTTGATGATGAAATCGAATTCGAGGAATATTACCTGGAAGAAATGCGAAGATATTATTCCAATATCGTTGGAAAGTATAGTAACATGGTTCAGAAAGCATTTAAAAAGCTTGAAGGAATTGATATAAAATACATTTGTGCAACGCATGGGCCAATTTGGAGAACAGATGTTAAGAAAGTTTTATCCTTGTATGATAAATGGAGCAAATTCGAAGCAGAGGAAGGTGTTGTTATTATCTATGGATCGATGTATGGAAATACAGCAAAATTAGCTGATAGCATTGCCCGTAAATTATCAGAAGAAGGAATAAAGAAAATACGGATTCATGATGTTTCAAAAACACATCTTTCGTATTTGATCAATGACATTTGGAGATATAAAGGTGTTATATTAGGCAGTTGTGCATATAACTCAGGAATGCTGCCTATCATGGAAAACTTAACAAGAAATCTGGAACATATTGGTCTTAAAAACAGGCTCTTAGGATTATTTGGTTCGTATAGCTGGAATGGAGGGGGAGTAAAAGCACTTTTTAAATTTAATGAAACCATGGAATGGGATTTAGTTACAGATCCGATTGATATCAAAGGGATACCAGGAAATGATTCATTTGATCGTTGCGAAATAATCGCTAAGGCAATGGCAAAGAAACTTAACGCATAAAAAATCGAATTTAGATATGTTAAGGACATTGTTTTTTCAATGTCCTTTTTCATTTTAATATCTCAGATTACTTATCTTTATTGACTAATTAATTTTTTACGATTATGGATTTAGATCTCAAAACCGGATTAAAGTACACTGCTACACAGTTTGTAGAACTGAAAGATACAGCCGCACATTATGGTTCTGGGTTGGTTGAAGTTTTTGCTACACCAGCCATGATTGCTTTAATGGAGAATGCTGCATTAAAAACTGTGCTTCCATATTTAGGCGACGACTTTAATACGGTTGGTTTTGAAGTGAATGTTAAGCATTTAAAGCCAACACCTGTTGGGATGAAAGTTGAATGTACAGCTACTCTAATCGAAATTGACGGGAAAAAACTCGTTTTTAATGTAATAGCAAATGATGAAGAAGGTAAAATTGGCGAAGGAACACATACTCGCTACATTATCAATTCTAAGAAATTTATGGAAAAGTTTAAGTAAAAATCACTTGTAGTCAAAGGCTAAAAGCTAAAAGCACATAAAATGAAATACAACTTTGATAAAATCATTATCCGGGAAAACACAGCATCTGTAAAATACGATTTACGTAAGGAAATATTTGAGAAAGAAGATGTAATTCCAATGTGGGTGGCTGATATGGATTTCAAAACTCCTGATTTTATTATTAGCGCAATAAAAGAACGATTAAACCACGAAGTTTTTGGTTATAGTGTTCGCCCAAAATCATATTATACTTCCATTGTAAACTGGGTTAATCGACGCCATAATTGGGAAATCAACGAAGATTGGATTTCCTTTAGTCCGGGTGTTGTACCTGCATTAAATATGTTAGTTTTAGCATTGACTGAAAAAGATGATAAAATTGTTTTGCAACCACCGGTTTATCATCCTTTTTTTTATGCGATCAATAACAATAACAGGCAACTTGTTGAAAATCCTCTTGTATTAAAAAATGGAAGATATCAAATCGATTTCGAAGATTTAGAACAAAAACTAAGAGGGGCAAAAATGCTATTGTTATCTAATCCACATAATCCGGTAGGTTCGGTTTGGACAAAGGATGAATTACAAAAGATTGGAGAGATGTGTTTAAAGAATAAAACGTTGGTTCTATCCGATGAAATTCATTCCGATTTGGTTTTTAAACCTCATCAATTTGTTCCAATGGGTTCAATAACTAAGGAAATTGCTGATAATACAGTAAGCTGTATTGCTCCGAGCAAAACATTTAATATGGCTGCCTTGGCTACATCTTCAGTTATAATTTCGAACAAAGAACTAAAAGAAAAATACGATCAGATTTTAGAAACCATTCACATTGGAATGGGAAACGTGTTTGGAACAGTTGCGTCAGAAGCGGCATATGCACATGGCGATGAATGGTTGAATCAATTGATGGAATACCTTTCAAAAAATCTCGATTTTTTAGAAAATTATTTAGCTAAAAATATTCCACAAATTAAAATGATTCGACCCGAAGGCACTTATTTGGTTTGGTTGGATTGTTCTAATTTAAATTTGAAAGGAAAAGAGTTAACAAAATTTATGATTGAGGAAGCCGGACTTGGTTTTAATGATGGAAGAATTTTTGGTGCTGGTGGTGAAGGATTTATACGAATGAATGTTGCTTGCCCAAAACAAACTCTTCTTAATGCTTTGAATAAGTTAGAGCAAGCTGTAAATAAATTATAATCATGGCTGATAAAGGTTTCAATATCAAAGTTCTGGTTCCTACCGAGGACGGGTTTACTATATCAGAGCAAGGAATAGAAAATGCTCCATATTATTTATGTTATAATATTAGTAATAGAAGTTATCAGCTTGCTGAAAAGCACAAAGCAAGAGAAATATTTAATGATAAATCCGAAAATGTAACTGCTATCAATGATATTGTTATCAAACTTAAGATAGATTTTATTTTATGTAAAACCGAAAACAATGCGGTGAGGTGTGGTTTTATTAAGCCGCAAACGAATGAAATAAATAAAATGCTTAATATACTTATTGATATGGTAGACCAAAAAAAGGAGTTGCTTTTTTTTAATCAATGATTAACTAAATTTAGTATTCGTCTTCTTCCTCCTCAATATTGGGTTTACTCTTTTTTTCTTCATCTTCCTCTTCATCTTCGTCTTCATCTAATGCGGAAACAAGTCCTCCACTAAAATTACCATCAAGTTTTTTAATGAACGACTCCTGCTGTTTCTTTAATCTTTCATACTCATGCAATTGTTTTTCCAGTTCAGCTTCACGTCTGGCTGATTCTTCTTGCGTAGCCTGAAGTTCTTCCATATTCTGGCGCATCTCTTCTTCCTGTGCCCTCATTTCTTCAGCTTGTTGTCTTGTTCTTTCTAAAAGCTCTGCAGTACGAATATTTACTTTTACAGACGATAAGGTAGATGCAATATTTTCTCCAATCTTTTCAATAAATTCAATTTGATATTTAGGGAATTCTTTAAACGAAGCCATTTCAATAACTCCATAAACTTTATCATTAACAACCAAAGGAACAATTAAAATACTTTTTGGATTATCATCACCTAATCCTGATGTAATTGAAATGTAATTGTCAGGGATATCTGTAATGTAAATGGTTTCACTTTCCTGAACAGCTCTGCCTATTAAACCAACTCCCATTTCAATTCGTTTTTCCAAAAATTTCTTTCTATTGTAGGCATATGCCGCACTCATTTCAATAAAATGATCAGATTCATCATCATCATTTACAATAAACAAGCCTCCCTGATTTGCATCACAATATTTAACAAGATTGCTAATAACATCCAGAGCTAACTTCTCCATATTATCATTGTTTTGCCTTAGAATATCGCTAAACTTTGCAATACCTTGTGCCGACCAGTTTCTTTGATCATCTTCTTTTTTCCTTCTGGCTTCTTCTTCTGTTGCATGTTTGAGGTTTGTCCGCATTTCAAGTAAAGCATTTCCTAAATCGTCATTTTCACTTAACGGTACAAATGGACTTTCAAAATTTCCTTTTCCAATTTCAATAGAAAAATCTGTTGTTTCTTTTAATCCCCGTATTAAAGTATTCAATGCTGCTGCCATTTCACCAATTTCATCGTTATTCTCTTTAATTTGCTTGTTAGGCATTACCCCATTTCCCATTAAAATAAGTATATCTTTAATCTTTTTAATAGGTTTAATAATTAATTGAGAAAGAACAAGAGCAATTATGATGGATATGATAATTAATATAATTCCAGATACATATATGAAATTCTCAAGACTTAAAAAACTATCTTCCATTTCTTGTCTTGCATTGTTAACTTTTGCTTCATGTTGCTCAATGAGATGACTAAGCCGTTCAATAATTTTATCACTTAATACAATGATATCCCCGCCTTCCTCAACTTTGGTATAAACATCTGTCATAAGCAAGAAAAAGTCATCGTAACTTTCCATTGTGCTTAATTTATTCATAATGTCTTGATGCATTGGAAAAAGAGTATCACTAATCGTTACATAAAGTTGTTCATATAATTTCTGCTCTTCCGGAGTCCATTTATTCGATAATTTCAATATTTTTTCATTGATACCAGGAATATCAACCCGATGTAATTCTTTAAGTTTGTTTTTGTCAGGTGTATCCGACTGTTTTTCAATATAAACCCAATTTTTAATCAACATTTTTGATGATATCATCAAATTAGACAATTCACGAATCAAGTCTGCTGATGGAACATATATTGTGGATATTTTATTATTTACTTCAATACTCTTTTTTAGAGTTTTATCAATAAGAACAATATTAATAAAAATGGCTAGTGTAACTATGCCAAATCCAAGTATAAGTTTCTTTGCTATCGTAAATTTGAAATTCATATCTTATCTATTGAGTTACTATTTTAAGAGATTCTAAGATAATAATTAATTTTTAGTTAGGTTAAATTAATCCATATTTATTAAAAAATGAGTATTAACAGCCAAAAATAATCATTATTATTTGTATTTGTACAATGCAGTTAATTAAATAAATATTCTATTATCGTACGTTATATTTGCAAGGAAAAGCCCATGTGCAGGAACTGATAATCCTGCTTCTGATCGATTTTTTGTTTTAATTATTTTTTCAAACTCTTGTATTGTAATTTTTCCTTTACCTACTTCAAGCAAGGTTCCTACAATGGCACGAACCATATTACGTAAAAAGCGATCAGCAGTTATTGTAAATTTCAAGTTGTAATTCTCTTGAGTCCAAAATGCTTCTATTACATTACAATTATTTGTTTTTACATCTGTATGTAATTTGCTAAAGCTTGTAAAATCTCTAAAATTCAAGAGTAATTGTGATGCTTCATTCATTAACTGCAAATCTATTTTAAATGGATAATACCATGATGATTCCAACAGAAAAGGATCCTTTTGTAAATGAATATAATAATGGTATGTTCTGCTTGTAGCATCGAACCGGGCGTGTGCTTCAGGAGTAACTTTCAGTACAGATTGAACTGAAATATCTTTAGGTAGTATTCCATTTATTTTATACAGAAAATCCTTCTTTAAATTTAAATCAGTTTTTTTTGAATCGAAATGTGCAATAAAAAAGTTTGCATGAACACCTGTGTCTGTTCTTCCAGCACCAGTAATCTCAATATCTTCTCTTAATATGGTTGAAAACGATTTTGTTAAAACTTCTTGAACTGAAATTGCATTGGGTTGAATTTGCCAACCATGGTAATTTGTTCCTTTGTAACTTATCTGAATGAAGTATCTGTTTATCACCGTAAAAAATTAACTTTTACAAACTTAGAACTAAATCACAAAAATAACTAAATCATCTAATTTTATTAGTGTTTCCTTATTATATTTTCTTAAAATCCTTTAACACTTTTTAACACTTAATTAGTTTAATATTGTCCTGATTTTACAATGACAGAAGTAGAATTATTTCAATTATTTTTTAACAAAATTATTTTATGTATCTTTTCAAAAATTATAAACTATGAACGAAACAGTTGATGTAAAAGAACTGAATGACCGAATAGAGAAGGAGAGTTCATTTGTTGATATGATTAAGATGGAAATGGGTAAGGTTATTATTGGTCAAAAACACCTTGTCGATTCTCTGTTAATCGGTTTATTATCGGATGGGCATATTTTATTAGAAGGTGTGCCTGGCTTAGCAAAAACTTTAGCCATAAATACATTGGCAAGTATTGTTGATGCCGGTTTTAGCCGTATTCAATTTACTCCTGATTTACTTCCTGCTGACCTTATTGGTACGATGATCTACAGTCAAAAAAAGGAAGAATTTCATGTTAAAAAAGGTCCCGTATTTACAAATTTTGTCTTAGCCGATGAAATTAACCGTTCGCCTGCCAAAGTTCAAAGTGCTTTATTAGAAGCGATGCAGGAGCGTCAGGTTACAATTGGTGATGAAACCTATAAATTACCTCAACCGTTTTTAGTAATGGCAACTCAAAACCCAATTGAACAGGAAGGTACTTATCCATTACCCGAAGCACAAGTTGACCGTTTTATGCTTAAAGTGGTGGTTGATTATCCAAAAATTGAAGAGGAAAAATTAATTGTTCGTGAGAATATTGCAAGGGTTTTTCCTAAGGCAAATACAATTCTTAAACCACAAAATATTATCGATGCAAGAAATGTGGTTAAGGACGTATATATCGATGAAAAAATTGAACGATATATTTTAGATATTGTATTTGCAACAAGATTTCCTGAAAAATATGGTTTAGAGAAATTTTCTGCTATGATTAATTATGGAGGATCGCCTCGAGCCAGTATTAGTTTGGCTATGGCTTCAAAAGCTTTTGCATTTATCAAGCGCAGAGGTTATGTTATTCCTGAAGATGTTCGTGCTGTTTGTCATGATGTATTACGTCACAGAATTGGATTATCATACGAAGCCGAAGCAGAAAATGTAACAAGCGAAGATATTATTACAGAAATACTGAATACTATCGAAGTCCCTTAAAAGTTACATATATCTGTCAAATGAAAAAAATAATTGTACTTCTGTTAATTGTAGTTTCGAGCTTAAGCGTTCTTGGACAAAATTTTGTAGGTAGGCATAAATTAGAGATCAAAAAGGAGATGAAAGAAAATTACAAAGATTTCTACTTTTCGAAGGAAGTCTTGGGTAAAAGTAATTTCATCAAGTATGAAGATTTTGATGGTTACCGTACATTTTTATTTGTACTTAATGAGGATGGTTATTGCAAATATCAAATGCAAATGTGCGATTATGGTTTATTAAAAAAAACCATCGATGCACTAAATCAAAACTATGAGTACAAAGAAAATTTAACCTGGTACGATTATAAATCAGGAAAACAAAATTTTGTTATCAAGATCAAAAAAGAAGAATGGTATTTTTCTGTTGTTACAAAGAAGCTCGAAGAAAATGACTGATGTATAACCAATAAAATGATTTGGTGTGGAAGCTTCAGAACTACTAAAGAAAGTACGAAAAATAGAGATTAAAACACGGGGCTTATCCAGAAATATATTTGCCGGCGAGTATCATAGTGCTTTTAAAGGTCGTGGTATGGCATTTAGTGAAGTACGTGAATATCAATATGGCGATGATATCCGTAATATCGATTGGAATGTAACTGCTCGTTTTAATCATCCATTTATAAAAATATACGAAGAGGAGCGGGAGCTTACGGTTATGTTACTTGTTGATGTTAGTAACTCACGTGTATTCGGAACACAATCTCAGTTAAAGAAAAACCTTATTACTGAAATATCTGCTGTTTTATCATTTTCTGCCATACAGAATAACGATAAAATAGGTGTTATTTTATTTAGCGATAAGGTTGAAAAGTTCATTCCTCCAAAAAAAGGACGAACACATATCTTAAGAATTATTCGTGAGCTAATAGAATTTACACCCGATAATAAAGAAACAAACATTTCGGAAGCTCTTCGTTATTTAACTAATGTGATAAAAAAGAGAAGCACAGCATTTATAATCTCCGATTTTATTGATGATGAAAATGGTATTCTAAGATACGATGAAGCAATACGTATTGCAAATCGTAAGCATGATCTTATCGGGTTAAAAATCTTCGATAAACGTGAAAAAGAGATTCCATCAGTTGGAATAATACGAATGAAAGATGCTGAAACAGGAGAATATGCATGGGTTGATACAACGAGTCTTAGTTTGCGAAGAAATTACGCCAATTGGTACAAAACTATGGAATCAACCATAAGCGATACATTGGTTAAAGCCGGTGTTGATTTTGTTTCAATTGCAACAGACGAAGATTATGTTAAACCTTTAATTAATCTCTTTAAAAAGCGATAATTGAACTGATATTAAATATGATACGAATTGTTAATACATATAAGTTTTCTATTATACTCCTTGTAATATTGAGTTTAGCATTTACTGAACTCACAGCACAAGATGTGACGGTGAAAGCAAAATTGGATACTTCAGAATTTCTAATAGGCGATCAGGTTAATCTTGAATTAGAGGTAAAACAACCAATTAAAGAATTTGTTGGGATTCCAATATTCGACCAGGAATTGAATAAACAAATCGAAATTTTAGATCAATCAGAAAATGATACTACTTTGTTGGAAACTGGTTATTATATAATTAAAAAGAGAATTTTAATAACGGCATTTGACTCTGGTTATTATGCATTACCTCCGATTCCATTCTTATATCAAGGTGATACAATAAAATCTAATCCAATAGCATTTAAAGTTAAATCAATGCCTGTTGATACTACCCAGGCAATAAGGGATATTAAAATGCCTTACAGTGCTCCTTTGAGTTTTGCTGAGGTTTTTCCATGGGCTGGTGGAGGTTTAGGTTTAGCATTAATTATTTTTCTTTTAATTTATATTATAAGAAAAATTTGGCATAAAGAACCTATTATTAAACGATTTAGGCCAAAAGAACCCGCACATGTTATCGCCTTACGCGATTTAGGAAAATTAAAAGATGATAAGCTTTGGCAACAAGACAGAGTTAAGGATTATTACACAGTATTAACCGATATTCTTAGAATGTATTTGTGGAACAGGTATTCCATTCGTACTATGGAGCGAACAAGTGAGGAAATTCTGCAATCTTTAAAAATTTCTGATTTCGACAATGACGATGCTTATAATGAATTAAAAGAAATTTTCTTTATTTCAGATTTAGTAAAGTTTGCCAAATATAAACCCATTGTGAATGATCACGAGAAATGTATGAATGGTGCTTATAAATTTGTTGATAAAACCAAGCTCATTATTGTTGAGAAGAATGAAGAAGAACATCAAAAACATGATCATAAGAATAATGAAAAAGTTTTAGAAGTGATTGAGGAAAAAACGATTAACTGAATTTTTGATTAAAACATGATGAATCATATAGTATTTGCAAATCCGAATTTATTATACTTATTACTTTTAATAGTACCGGTAATCATTTGGTATGTCTTTAATCATCAAAGGACTCATGCAAGTATACAGGTATCAACAATAAAAGGAATAGGTAAAAATCATTTTACGTATAAACACATATTACGTCATGTAGTATTTGCAATGCGAGTTCTTGCTATTGCCTTACTTATTATTGCAATTGCCCGGCCACAATCTACCTTAAGTTGGAAAGATGAGGAATCTGAAGGTATTGATATAGTGCTTGCATTAGATATTTCAAGTAGTATGTTAGCCCGTGATTTTGACCCTGATCGTTTGGAAGCGGCAAAAGATTTGGCTATACAATTTATTGCCGGACGAAGAAACGACAGAATTGGATTAGTTGTTTTTAGTGGGGAAAGTTTTACACAGTGTCCTTTAACAACAGATCATTCGGTATTGATAAATCTTTTCAGAGATATAAAAAGCGGAATGATTGAAGATGGAACAGCTATAGGAATGGGCCTGGCAACTTCTGTTAGCCGTCTAAAAGATAGTGATGCAGAAAGTAAAGTGATTATATTATTAACTGATGGAGTTAATAATCAGGGTGCAATTGCCCCGATCACAGCTGCTGAGCTTGCTCAAACATTTGGAATACGAGTTTATACTATTGGTGTTGGAACGGAAGGAACTGCTCCTTACCCAATTGCAACTCCTTTTGGTACTCAACTCAGAAATATGCCTGTCGAAATTGATGAAGAAACTTTACAGGAAATTGCTCAAAACACGGGAGGAGAATATTTTAGAGCAACTGATAATAATAAACTAAAGCAGATTTATGAGCAAATTGATCAGCTGGAAAAATCTAAAATCGAAGTGAAAGAGTTTAGTCAGAAAGATGAAGAGTTTTTAACTTTTGTTTTACTCGCAGCTTTCTTTCTATTAGCTGATATAGTTTTAAGAAATACATTAATAAGACAAATACCATAAATTAGTTATGAGTTGAAAGTTGAAAGTTTATTAGTTAAACTCAAAACTCAAAACTCAAAACTCAAAACTGTGAGAAATGTTTAGATTTGGAAACCCAACATATTTATATTTATTGCTGCTAATCCCTGTTTTAATTTTATTATTCGGATTTGCACAATATTACAAGAAAAAGGCACTTGCAAAATTTGGAGATATAAGCGTTATTGAACAGTTAATGCCATATGTTTCAAAAAGCCGTCCCTTTCTAAAATTTGTATTTTTATTGATCGCTTTTATTGCAATTATTTTTGCTTTGGCAGATCCTCAATTTGGATCAAAACTCGAAAAGGTAACTCGAAAAGGAGCAGAAATAATTATTGCGCTTGATGTATCGAACAGTATGCTTGCCGAAGATATTAAGCCTAATCGTCTGGAAAGAGCTAAACAAGCTATTTCTAAGTTAATTGATAATATGGAAAATGATCGAATAGGTTTGGTTGTTTTTGCTGGTGATTCGTACATCCAAATACCTGTTACTTCTGATTATACAGCTGCAAAAATGTTTTTATCATCAATAAATACAAATATTGTATCGAAACAAGGTACTGCAATTGGCTCTGCCATCGATCTCGCTATGAATTCTTTTACTCCCGAAAGTGGTATGGATAAAGCTTTAATTGTAATAACAGATGGTGAAAATCACGAAGATGATGCATTAAAAGCAGCTGAATTGGCTCATGATAAGGGAATAGCTATTCATACCATAGGAATGGGAAGTCCTCAGGGGGCTCCAATTCCAATACAAAAAACTTACGGGCAGGTAATATTCCAAAAAGATAAGGATGGAAATACTGTAATCAGTAAATTAGATCAAAAAACTTTGCAGGATGTGGCTACAGCGGGTGGAGGAGTTTTTATCAGAGCCAGCAATACACAGACTGGATTAAATAAGCTATTCGAACGAATAAATTCTATGGAAAAGAAAGAAATGGAAGAGAAAATTTATACTGAATTTGAACATAGGTTTCAATATTTGTTGGGTATTGCTCTTTTCTTCATTCTTCTCGATATAATTATTCT
>KB223968.1_pt30 | contig 12719 bp, 15 predicted proteins | sample 524768 | NCBI WGS metagenome assembly AMQJ01 (sample SAMN00998488, study PRJNA167727) | sediment metagenome | isolation source: subsurface aquifer sediment | place: USA: Rifle, Colorado | collected Aug-2009
TCTAGATATCATAATGCCTATTATGAATGGTTTAGAAGTACTTAAAGTTGTCCGCTCAGATGATAATATTGAGCAGCTTCCAATTATCGTTTTAACGACCGATGAGACAAAAAAGACAGAGGCACTAGAGCTTGGCGCTAACGACTTTTTGATGAAGCCTATAAGAAGCGCGGAACTTATGCAAAAGATTGATTCAATTACGATTTAATTATATACAGGTTTTAAACCAAAACGTGGTTTAAAACCTCCTCTATTCTACTTACGGCAACAATCTCTAGCGACTCTTTTACCTCATCTGGAATATCTTCCAAATCTCTCTCATAATTTTTCAGAGGTATAAGCACTTTGCTCATCTCTGCCTTGTGTGCTGCGATAAGCTTCTCTCTAAGTCCGCCTATGGGAAGAACATCTCCGCTAAGTGAAACTTCACCTGTCATTGCGACTTCAGAGCGAACTTTTCTGCCGCTGAGTATCGAGGCGATAGCACTGACAAGAGCTATGCCGGCACTTGGTCCATCTTTTGGCGTTGCACCGTCTGGAACGTGTATATGTAGGTCATATCGCTTATATACTTCACTTGCATCTAACTTGACTTTATCCTCGACCTCTTTTGGAGAGAGCGGGATATTTTTAGCGTCAATTTTGAGTTTTTTTGTATCTATGAGTGTTTTAACAACGCTGTATGCGATTACTGCCGACTCTTTCATTACGTCACCAAGGCTGCCGGTAAGCTGCATAGTACCTTTGCCCTTTATGCGGATGCTCTCTATTTTTAAAACATCTCCGCCGACAGCCGTCCACGCAAGACCGTTGACTACTCCCACTACTGGGATTTTAGTCGTCTTTTCTATCTCAAAGACCGTCTTGTCAAAATACTCTTTTAGGTTTTTTAACGTCAAAGATACTTTTGAGACCTCCGGATGCTCTAAGATTTCACGAGCAACCTTTCTAGACATATTTGCAAGGCGGCGACGGAGATTTCGTACCCCCGCTTCACGTGTATAGCTGTGAATCAGCTCTTTTAGCGCAGACTTTGAGATGGTAACTTCAGACTTTCTAAGACCGTGCTTCTTTAGCTCCTGCGGCAGAAGATATCTTGATGCTATCTCAAACTTCTCCTGAGGAGTATATGAGCTTATGCCTATAAACTCCATTCTATCACGAAGCGGTGCCGGAATATTTCCAACATCGTTTGCCGTAGCTATAAATATAACCTTTGAGAGGTCAATGTTAAAATTAAGATAGTAGTCTCTAAACTCCTTGTTCTGCTCAGGGTCTAGTATCTCCAAAAGTGCGGCAGTCGGGTCGCCCCTTCCACTTTTTGCAACCTTGTCAATCTCATCAAGAACTACTACGGGATTCATTTTCTTAGCGTCTATGAGCCCCTGCACTATTCGCCCCGGCATTGCACCGACATAAGTTCTTCTATGTCCTCTTAGTTCATTTACATCCTCAAGTCCGCCAAGGGCAATACGCACAAGCGGTCTCTTTAGAGCTTCGGCAATCGAGTTTGCAAGCGATGTTTTACCCACGCCCGGAGGTCCCCAAAAACAGATAATTGCGCCAGAATTTCCCTTTACACCCCTAAGCTCCATCAGCTCCTTGACAGCGAAAAATTCTGATATTCTCTGCTTTGGTTTCTCAAGTGAGAAGTGGTCTTTGTCAAGCTGCTTCTCAACTTCGGTGATTTTAAGCTCTTTCTTGCTCTCTTCCCCAAATGGAACTTCCAAAGCCCAGTCAAGGTATGTTTGAGTCATCGAAGCATCTGAAGAGTCGGGATGCATGCGAGAGAAGCGCTCTATCTGCTTATGCACCTCTTTGTATGCCTCTGCGCTCATCTTCTCTTTTTTTGCCTCAAGCTTTCTTCTATACTCCTGCATCTCCTCATCTCTTGAGGTGTCGCTTCCAAGCTCTTTTTGAATCTGCTTTAGCTGCTCTTTTAAAAAGTACTCTTTATTTACCTTCTCTATGTGAGTATGAACTTTTGAGCGAATCTCTTTTTGAAGCTTATTTGCTTCTATTTCATCAATGATGTGCTCTATCAAATCTAAAAATCTCTTCTCGGTATTTGATTCGACAAATAGTCCGTAAGCCTGATCTTTTTTCAATTTTATCGTAGAGCAGATAAGGTCGATTATACGGTTGTAGTCGTGATTTTCTTCTATTGTTCTGAGCAAATCAGGCGGGAAATAGTTACTCACACTTGCAAGCGTTCTTACCTTTTCACGCAAAATCTCAAGTATCGCGTCAATCTTTAGAGAACTTACGTTTGTTGCATTAATAACATCGACATGAGCGATAAGCGGATGTTCCGAAATCTTCTCAATCACTTTGGCTCTTACAAGCCCCTGAAAAAGAACTTTTACTCTGCCATCAGGAAGAGCAACTTTTCTCATAATAGCGCCCGCAACTCCGGCATCATAGAGCGATTCAAATCCTCTCTCTCCCTCGTGCGAAGGCTTTGTCGGGCACACAATAACCAACGAACCCTCTTCTATGGCTTTTGTAGCGGCCTGTATATTGCTCTCATCGCTTAAAAAAAGCGGGGCAATCATAAAAGGGTATAAAAAAATCTCATCTTCAGCAATAACAGGTATGTTTGTTGGAAAATTTTTATAATCACTAAGCTTCATGGCTGTTTCTATCCTTTGTTAAGTCGGTATTGTGAGAAAACGGATTAAAAATATCATACCAATTGGAGCTATCGTCACTCTTTTGCTCCTCTACCTCTTTTACCTCAAGTTCATCTTTTTTTACCTCATCGGCAAATGAAAAAGGGTTGAGAATATCATACCATCTTGAGCCGTCATCCTCTTCTTTTGGCTCTATGCTCTCTTGCTTAGGCTCTTCATCTACTTTTATAACCTCATCCTCTTGGGATATAGAGTTTCTTGAAACAACGCTTTTTGTATCAGGTATTATAAAATCATACCAGCTAGAGGTTCCGTCTCCCTCAAACCACGAGCGGTACCACGGGGCAGTTGCTCTGTCTAGCTCATCTGAGACAATCCACGGCTGCGGGTTTACGCTTCTATAGTAGTCCGCACTCTTTGGTTTATCGAGTCTCTCATAGAGGTCGGTTATCTCTTCATTTAAAACAAACTGCGCAAGATAGAGGCGGGTAAGCATAGTGTTTACAATCTCTTCATACATCGAGTTTGGATAGCTTCTCTTAAACTCTTCGCCCTGTATGATGGCTTCATCTATAAGCACCTGATCTCTTCTTGGATTTGGAAGCGCTTTATACTTTGCTTTTATCTTTAAAAACTCCGCCTCCTCTTTCTCGTTTGGCGTCGCATATCTCTTTATATACTCATCTAAGAAGTGTTCGCTTAGCAGATACTCCTCATGGTGCATGTGAGCAAGTGCGAGTATCATCGTAGCTTCTGGGAGCAAAGGCGAACCGATATGCTCACCTTGCAGGGAACTGTAATAAGCATCAGCCTGCTCCAAATCCCCCCGAGAGACATTTCCAACTATTTTAGAGTACCAATACATCGCAGGTTTGTTATACTCCTCGATATCCTTTGAACAGCTTGTAAAAAGCAGTGCCAAGGGCAAAAGAGCAGCAAATGTGTAAGTTTTTAATTTCATTAAATATGTTCCCTGTTATAGATAGGTTGATATTTTATCCAAAAGATATATAACACGCATTAAACTAGGTATATTTTATGCTTTAAAGTGCTACAATAAATAAAATAGTCAGTAGGAGTTTTTATGAAGTTTGATGTTTGTGTCCCTATTTTAGGTTTTGAAAATGTAAAGCAAGTCAGTTTGGAAAAAATTAATGATGTTTTTATGAAAATGAGCTCTGTTGATGACAAATATATATCTTTTACACTAATCGACCCCTTTGTACTCAGAGAATATGACTTTGAGGTTCCGGACAACGTCCAAGAGGCGCTAAGTATAGATAAGAACTCTAACCTAATCATCCAAAACATAGTTCTTATACAATCCCCGATAGAAGATTCCGTTGTAAACTTCATAGGACCAATGATTTTTAACACGGATAACAACAAAGCCGCACAAATCATCCTCTCTGAATCCTCAGATTACGGTGTTGCTGAGAAGATTTCTGATTATTTGAAAAGATAAAGTGTTAGATGTATGAACATAGAATTAAAACTTCAAGAGCTATTGGGTCAATATGATTTTATATCCAATGTTTTAATTTTTGGTTCATTTGCCTTGGATAAACAAAACAGTATGAGCGATATTGACATTGCTATACAAACCAAAGAAGATATAGACATATTTACAATTGGTGAAATTATCTCAAATTTAGAATCAGCACTAGCTATAAAAATTGACTTAGTCATATTAAACAATCTTTATAAAAAATCTCCTCTTCTTGCTTATAACATATACCAATCTCACAAACAAGTCTATATAAATAATGTAGAAAAATATAATGATTTTAAATCAAATGCACTGCATTACTATCTAGACTTTAAGCCAATAATCGAAGAACAAAACAGAGCATTCTTAAAAAGGGTAGAAAATGGAACTATCTCAATGTATCGCACATAAAAAAGTATATAAGTATGATTGAGCTTATAAATCTTTTGATTCATGAGTATGCAGCGATAGATTCAGAAAAGTTATATGATTTTTTAAATTCAATAGATGATTTCAAAAATTTTATAGAAGAGATAAAATCAAATACTTAATAGCTGCCGTTCGCCCTGAGCCTCTCAAAGGGTTGGCTCATAGTTCGACAAGCTCGCCACGAACGGGATTTAAAATCCAACATCTTACCAAGATAGTTAAGTGCTTATTAGCACAACCGATAGTATAATGCAAACAAGAAGCTTGTAAATTTCGTCAAATTCACAAATAAACATGAGGAGTCCAAGATGAAAACAGTTATGCTAGAGATAGAAGATAGCAACTTTGAGCAGTTTATGACGATGATAAGCTTGCTAAAAGATGATGTTATCAAAAAATTTGAAGTTCAAAAAAAAGAGGATAAACTAGCCATAAATGACGACCCGATGGCTCAGGAGCTCCAAAGGCGAATCCAAGAGATTGATGATGGCACAGCGAAACTAATTCCTCATTCAGGAGTTATGAGTAGAATATATACAAAATGGGAACGGAAATGCATATAGACGCATCTCTCAGATATGAAGTTGAGTTAAATAAAATACTTGATTTTATCGGTGAGAGCAATCCGTTGAATGCTTTAAATTTTGCAAAAAAGCTAGAAGCAAAAATCGAAGATTTATCAAATTTTCCCTACAAATGCCGACAGTCTCAAAAATCAAATGATGAGAATATCAGAGAGTTGGTATTTGCAGGATATGTCATTCCTTATCGTGTTGATATAAAAAAAGAGATGATTATCGTACTCGGTATTTTTGGGGAAAATGAGTGGGATTTGAAAACCTGACGTTCATTCTGAGTTTATCGAAGAATCCAAGAGCTAAACAGCAAATCCAACATCTTGCCAAGATAGTTAAGTGCTTATTAAGCACAACTGGTAGTATAATAAAGCAACAATTAAATAAGAGATAGGCTGTATCTTTTGAAACAACTCCAAGGAGGATTAGATGCCGGAAATAAGTCGATTTTATGGAATTGTCATACGTATGTATCTTATTGACAATGAGCATCCTCCAAGACATATTCATGTAAAATATGCGGATTCAGAAGGGGTGATGGAACTCGAAAATCTCAATATCATAGAAGGTTCTTCACTGCGAAGAACTAGTTGAAATGTGGGAAACACAAAACTTCCACAAAATCCAGCCTTTGGAGTAAATCATGAAATTAAAAACATTTGAACAAAAACATAATTATGAATTTGTTTTCGTCTTTGAAAATGGTGAGTGTAGGCAGGCTAACATTGAAGAGTTGGTGGCAAAATATTTAAAGCCTGATGAGCTTAATACTGCAACTATAAATAATAAATGGGGATGCTTGGAGTTCAAAGACGGCGCAGTGGATATAGAGCCAAACACCCTGTATAAATATTGTAAAATTCACAGTAAATCCCAAGGAGCTTAAGATGCCTAAGATTTTTGAGTATCTTGGAATTTCTATACTTTTTTATAGCAATGAGTATGAGCCCATTCATGTTCATGGAAAATATCAAGGTTTTGAATCTAAAGCAGAATTTATTATCATTGAGGGGAAAATTACCGATATTGTCATCAAAGATGTAAAGGGAAGAGAGCCTCTTCCTATAACAGAACTGAAAGAATTTAAAAAATTAATATCGGTGTTTCAAAATGAGATTGTCCAAAAGTGGATTGATTATTTTGTGCTACATAAGCAAATCCAGTGCATCAAGATAGAAGGAAAGGTCAAATAATGAAAACAGATCAAGCGATTTTCGTGACAAAAGCACAATATCTCAAAGAGTATCAGATTCGATTGGAGTTCAATGACAAGAAGTTGCAAACTATTGATTTTCGTCATTTTATAACCTCTTCTTGCAATCCGCATATTTTAAAATACAAAGATTTGGAGTTATTTCAGCAATTTTTTATTACGAATGGTGATTTAGAGTGGAATGATTATGATTTGTGCTTTGCGATTGATGATTTGTATGAAAATAAAAATATTGAAGCATCTAACGGTGGCTCCAATGCTGCGGCCTAAGATTCCCGATGAAGATGAGATAAAACTTTAACAACCACCGTTCGCCCTGAGCCTGTCGAAGGGTTGAAGAGCTAAACAGCAAATTCAACATCTTACCAAAAATAGTTAAGCGCTTATTAAGTAGAGTTGATAGTATAATGTAAGATTAGTTAGTTAGGCTAAGCCTTTACTAGGAGGATCCCAATGAATTTATTACGCTCTTTTTTAATTGTTTTGTTTACACTCTTATTTCCTGCTTCTCTCTTTGGAGCAGTTTTAGACTCTGACACTTTTGACGCCGGAACTGATGGTTGGACAATCACAAATGGCGGTTGGGACAGCGGAAATCAAAGAATATATATTGATAGGGATGATACCGCAACAAAAACATTTTCATTTGATGCATCATATGCCGACACGACTGTTTCAGTTAGTTTACTTGCTACAAAAACAAACACTTGGGAATCAGCTGATCTTATTGAGATCACAGCTAACGGATCATCCGTATATAACTCAAATACAGACGGTTCTATCGCATTCAATGTAACCTTAAATAGCAGTGCACAATTAACCTTAGTAATCATGCCAAACACAAACAACAGTAACGAAGATTTATATATTGACGATGTCATTATTAGCGACACACCGTTGGTTGCAGGCGGTAATGTTCGAACCTTCACAAAACGCCTCATAAACGGTATAGAAGATACAAACATCTACGGTAATCTTTTGATGATCGGCAATCAACTTTTGTGCCAAAACAGCTCTAACGGTGCAACATGTACGGAACCGTCGGCTACGGCAACAAACAATGCAATCACACAATATTTTGCCGATGTAGATGGTGATGCTTCTACATCAAACTCTTCTATGATGCGACTTGATCTGCTTCCGGGAGATACTATAAAATGGGCTCGTCTATACTGGTCCGCTCGCCTTATTAACCCGACAATTGCAACAAAGACAGCGGCACAGATGATAAAGTTTAGGACTCCGGCATCTGCAAGCTATACAAATATATACGCTGAAGTTTTTGACAATTTCCCGTTAGAAGATCCGTTTGACTACGGAGCCTCTGCAGATGTCACGGCGCTTGTTCAAGCGGGAGGTGCCGGTCAATATTTTGGGGCTGATATACAAGCAGCAACGGGTACAAACAGATTTGCTTCTTGGATGCTCTTTGTTGTTGTAGAAAACCCGGCAAGACCTTTTAACAACATCTCCGTATATGACGGTTTTCAGGTGGTTTTTGATGCCGACGATGCTTATCCTGACAGTGTAACGGCAACTGCCGGTGGTTTTATAACTCCAAAAAGCGGCAGTGTTGACTCAAATCTTTTTCTTTACACGGGAGAGAGCGAGTCTGGAATTTACGATGGAGCGACGATAACAAACTCTTCAGGCGTACCGACATCTTTGCTTGATGCAAAAAATCAAGCCAATGACTTGATGAACGGTTCATTTAGTGTAAATGATATCTATCGTTCAACCTACAGACTCTCCGATCCAACACTAGCAAGCCCTAACTTCCAAAACCTTATAGGAACAGACATAGATAAACTCACTGTTACAAATCTTGACAATCAGCAGACAAGCACGGAGATAACCATAAGCTCTACGGGAGGCGCTGATTCTGATAGATACAGTTTAAATGCATTTGCGCTAGAGACTGAACTCTATGTTCCACAGTTTTGTTACGACTATGCCTATAAACAACAGGGTATATTTTTTACCGAAGATAACGACGGATCGCAAAACCCTAGAATTGTCGGTGATGTAATACCCAATGAGCCTATTGAAGCAAAGTTTTTTATACGAAATTTGGTCGAATCGGATGTTGTTGTCAATAATATGTTTGTAGGTGTTTACGACATAAATACATCGCAAGCCACTTACATCGCAAACTCGACAAAACTTGCCAAAATTGGCAGCATTACGCCAACCAATCTGGTGGATGGAGTGGATGTAACCGTCGGAAGTGATTATATAAACGATATAGAAATCGGGGAAATAGACTCACAAGAACACTTTTATATCTATTACGGTTTAAATCCAAGCACTTCGAATCTAGATATACCGATGACCGTAAGAGTAAATTATGATATTACGCTTGCCGGAGTAACGGTTCCGTATGAACTAGTTCTTGGTGCGCAAATACCGATGTGTACGGATTCAGGCAACGCTTACAACCCGAATATGGAAACTATTTTCAATGTAGTTCACGGTGATTACTACAACTACGATGTAGGTGGCGCAAACAGATACTACAACATTCCGACTCAGGTAACAAAGAGAGAGGGCAATTTTAAAGTCATAGCTATGGATCCTGCAAATCCGGACAATCTAAAGCCGCAATCTACTTCCGTTGCAGTCGAACTTATAGATGCATCCGCATTTCACGATACTTATGCATCTTGTAACGAGATGGACAGCTCTATTAGTGAGCGAGTGCAAGTCTTTTTTGATAGCAACGTAACATCGGTTTCTTTCAACCAAGCCGCAATACAAACCGCTATTGCCAATGCAGTAACCGATCTAACCGATAGTTCTGACTTTTATGCCACGGCGAGAGACAATGTAGCTTTTAGAGTCTCCTACGGGCTTACAAATGACGGAAACGACTCTTTAGTCCAACATGAATATGACCCTGCGGCAGATGAATATAAAATACTGAACTTTACAGAGCTTGTTCAAGATATCGGGACATGTGTTCAGCCTGTAATATATGCTCTTGATCCGGAACAAACAGCTACACAGGTTGCTACTGCTTGCGGAAATGCCGGTACATTTATATCAAGAAAACACTACTATGCTTGTCTTGAGTGTCTCTTTGGGATCAACACGCGCTTTGAGTGTTCAAGAGACAACTTTGCCCTAAGACCTGAGGCTTTTATGATAAAAATAGATGATCAAGACCAACTAAATCCTGCATCTCAAGTCAGAATAGCAGACAATGTCTCCGGAGTAGTTACTCCATCTGCTACAACAAATCATCTGGCTGCCGGATATAATTACCAACTTGAAGTCGATGCCGTAAACCACAAAGACAACACTCCATCTTTTGGATACACAAAAGGCTTTGGCGGATTGACAAGTGATGCACTGGAGTATGCATGGTCACCATCAGTCGCCCTAGGCGGATGTAACGATGAAAATAACGTCTCACACTCCTTTAGGGTTTTAAACGGCAGTGTTGATTTAAACAGCTCTCTTGACCAAGTAGGCGAGTATGTGCTACAGATGCGAGACACCACTTGGACAAGTGTAGATAGCAACTTTTCTTATATGAATCACCACGTCGGAGCTTATTATACTGCAACACGCGACTGTATTTTAAACTCGGATATTACTCAAGCGGTAAACTACGTAACAGGGGTTGCCGCTCCATTTACGGGATGCGACATAACTAGCAACCACGACAGCAGTAACGCTTCTGCTCTGAAATATAGAAACTACAACTTAGAGTTTCATCCATACAAGTTTATAATAGACACTATTGTGGCATCTTACGGTGAAAACAATAGCTCTGTCCCGTTTATATATATGAATGATATATCAGTCAATGAAAACATGTCATTTCACCTAAGCGGTCCCGTAATAGCGGCGGGTTATGATTATAATGGTACTAATAGTATGAGCAACTTTGTAAACGACTGTTATGCAAAACCGCTGGACTTGACTCTAAACAAGTCTGCGATATCCGGCGCGGTTGATTATCTGTTTAGATTTCACAATACCGACTTGCCTGCAAACGACCAAAATGGGACTATGAACAACCCTGCGGGAACAATCACGCTTGGAGCGAATGATTTTAACCAATCAAACAACGGAAGAGCAAATACACTTTTAAATCTTAATTTTAACAGGGAAGTAAATGCTTCCGTAAACCCTGAAAGATTAACATTTTCTACTTATGATGCGAATTGTTCGGTAATCGCTGATTGTACAATGAATGCGGACCTTATAGCAAATAAAGTTGCGGACGGTTCAAGGCTTTTGGATTTAAATGTCACTCATCTTTACGGTCGCACACACGCTTCAAGACAGAGATATGCCGTTCCTACGGATGCACCTTATCGTGCAAATATTTACTTTGAATCTTTCTGTTTTGGAACCGTAGGAGGCAATACATGCAACAAAAGCTTTCTTCCAAACGGTCTTACTTCAAGAAGGATTGACGACACAAGATGGTTTTGGAATGAAAATCACATTTTAACAAATGATGGAAATGTCAGCATTGTTGTACAAAAAGGCGGAGCAAATACTGCCGCTGATATTGTAACTGCAACAGACAATCCGGTTGGCAACCCTTCAATTACTATTTTAAACTACAATGGAAGTAGAGGCTACCCATACAAGACGACAATGGAAAATGGAGCTTCTCCTTGGCTAATCTACAATGAAAGCGACCCATTTGCAATAAGAAACGAGTTCCAAGTAGAGTTTGACACTCAAGGCGGTTGGGCAGGCAAGCACGAGACTAACACTACCACAAAAACTCCTGCCGGAGTAACGACAAACAGGAGAATAATGTGGTAAGAAAAAAAACCGTTCTTGGCAGATTTGCTTTTACGCTTATAGAGCTTATTTTTGCCATCGTTATTATGTCCATAGCCGTTATGTCGCTTCCTATGATGATTCAAACTACGGCGGAGGGGATTGAGGGAAATATAGTTCAAGAGGCTATATTTGCCGCTTCGGCAGAGTTAATGGGCGCGACCTCGTACTATTGGGATTTAAGCTCAATGCAAGATGCAAACTTAAGCCGTCTTGAGAGAGTTATAGACGTTGGTGGAAATTGCGATGGAGATAGATTGAGACCGGGGCACATTAATCAACCATACCATAGAAGATGTTTGGATAGCAATGTTACAGGGGTAGCAAATATAGCGGACGCTACTTTTCCAAACTTAAATAATGCGGTTAATGCTGCTATCGGAGATTTATTTGATCCTGTTGCGATAAACGCAGAAGCTTCAGGATATAAGCAAGAGTATCAAAGCCAAGTAACTATTGCACCTGGAGCAGATAACAATATAAAAGTACTTACTGCTTCAATCTATGAAAATGATGGAACAACGCTACTAACCCGCCTTAGTATCCAAAGTGCAAACATCGGCGAGATAGACTACTATAAGAGGAGGTTTTAATGCGTAAATCTGCCTTTACCCTCATAGAGCTTATCTTTGTTATAGTCATCATCGGGATTCTCTCAAAATATGGCATTGAACTATTGTCTCAGGCGTACAAAAGCTTTATCTTCTCAAACGTAAACAACGCCCTACAGTCCCAGAGTGCGGCAGCTGTTGAGTCTGTAGCTTCAAGACTTCAGTACCGTATAAAAGACTCTGTTATAGCAAGACAAACGGATGGCAGCTTTCAAGCTCTTGCTAGCAACACAGACCTGACTGCTCCTATTTTAGAGTGGGTTGGGTATGATGCAGACGGATTTAGAGGCAATGCAGGTACGACACCTCTTTGGAGCGGGATTGTAGATTTAAGACACCCGAACACAAATGCCAATGTTTTAGTCTCTCCTGAAACCAATACTGTAACCTTAAGTGCTCTTATTGGAGCATTATCTCCAGGTGCTACAACAATTAATGATGCGGCATTATATTTTGTTGGTTCTGACAGTGATATTCAAACCGGGTATGGATGGGATGGCAACTTAACCGCTATCAATACTCAAAATGGAGTTATACACCCGATAGTTTTAATCGGTGGACAGCCAACTCAATTTGCTCCTGCCGTTGGGAGTTTTACTGGGGTAGATGTTTACGAGTACTATCAACTTGCTTGGACGGCTTATGCAGTTGGAATTACTGACTATAATATAGGCGCAAATGCAGGTACTAACACAGGCACCCTAACGCTGTGGTACGACTATCAGCCATGGAAAGGTGAAAACTATTCACAACATGGAACAGCTGTAAAACTTATGGATAATGTAAGCACCTTTAGATTTAGAGCCGCAGGTTCGATTGTTAAGATACAAGTATGTGTCAATTCTGATTTGATGGAGGATTATTCTTTATGCAAAGAAAAAACAGTATTTTAAGAACAAATCCTCATAAAAAACGCTCAGCCTTTGCTATGATAACGGCAATTATTGTCATAGTAATCATATC
>KB224069.1_pt16 | contig 12669 bp, 10 predicted proteins | sample 524768 | NCBI WGS metagenome assembly AMQJ01 (sample SAMN00998488, study PRJNA167727) | sediment metagenome | isolation source: subsurface aquifer sediment | place: USA: Rifle, Colorado | collected Aug-2009
CTTGATGAGGTAAAAGCTGCCATCCGGGATAACCTGGAAAAGGGGATTGCCCAGAGAGTCAAGCATGAGATGAGCGAACAGGTTTTTAGTCAAATCCTTAAAAAAATAGACTTTGAAGTTCCTCAAGCCCTGGTTGAAGGTGAGCTTAACGGGATTATTTCCGAAACGGAACAAGCCTATTCCCAGAACAATACCTCCCTTGAAGAAGTCGGCTTAAGCCGGGAACTTATGCAGGAAAAATACAGGTATGTGGCTGAAAAGCAGGCCCGCCGTCACCTGGTTCTGGATAAGATGATTGCCCAGGAGAAGATTGAGCTTAGCGATGAAGAACTTGATGCAAGCTTTGAAGAGATGGCCCAGGCCATGAGTGCGACAAAAGATGCCATCAAGAATTTTTTCAACCTGGACCAGCGTCAGCTTGAATATTATAAACATACTCAGCTTGAAAAAAAGGCCATTGATCTTATAATAGAAAAAAGCAGCGTAATTGAAGTGACGCCGGAAGATGCGCAAGCCGCTGATGCACAAACTGAAGAAGAAGGTGCAGAAGCGTAAAAAATAATATTTTAGATCATGACAAGGAGTTAAATCGTGCCTCTTATTCCAATGGTTGTTGAGCAGAGCAATAGGGGAGAACGTGCTTATGATATCTATTCACGGCTTTTAAAAGACAGGATTATTTTTTTAGGATCTGCTATCGACGATGAAGTTGCCAACCTCATTGTTGCACAGATGCTGTTTCTTGAATCCGAAGATCCTGATAAAGATATCAATTTTTATATCAATTCCCCGGGCGGCGTTGTTACAGCAGGAATGGCCATATATGACACCATCCAGTACATCAAGCCGGATGTGGCAACGGTGTGTATTGGCCAGGCAGCCAGTATGGGGGCGCTGCTTCTTACTGCCGGAACAGCCGGCAAACGGTTTGCCCTGCCCAATGCCAGGATTATGATTCATCAGCCAATGGGGGGGGCCCAGGGCCAGGCCACTGACATCAAGATTCAAGCCACCGAAATTTTAAGAATGAAAGATGTTTTGAACGAAATTTTAGCAAAGCATACGGGACAGGATATTGAAAAGGTTGCAGCTGATACGGAGCGTGATTTTTTCATGTCCGGGCAGCAAGCTTTGGAATACGGCATTGTTGACCGTGTGGTCAGTGACAGAAGCCAATTGGAAGAGACCTCTGAGGAGGAAGCGTCAAAGGAGTCATAAAATATGGCCAAAAAAGAGGATACAAACGATCAGTTTTTCTGCTCATTCTGCGGTAAAAACCAAAAGGAAGTAAAAAAGCTGATAGCCGGGCCCAGCGTATATATATGCAATGAATGTATTAAGCTGTGCGGTGAGATTATTGAAGATGAAGAAAAAGAGCTGGCTGTCGAGCCCGAGGGTGCCAAGGAATTCATGGTGCCAAAGCAGATCAAGGAGCAGCTTGATTCATATATTATAGAACAGGATCGTGCCAAAAAAGTTTTGTCCGTGGCGGTTTACAACCATTATAAACGTCTGGCTTCACATCTGGTAAAAAGGGGTGATGACGTCGAGATTCAGAAAAGCAATATTCTGATCATAGGTCCCACCGGATGTGGGAAAACCCTTCTTGCCCAGACGCTTGCCCGGTTTCTGGATGTCCCTTTTGCCATTGCCGATGCCACGGCCCTGACCGAAGCCGGCTATGTTGGCGAGGATGTGGAGAATATCATTCTTTCACTGGTTCAAAATGCTGATTATGACATTGAAAAGGCCCAGAAAGGTATCATCTACATTGATGAGATAGATAAAATCTCCCAGCGGGGGGACAACCCTTCAATTACCCGGGATGTCTCCGGAGAGGGGGTTCAGCAGGCCCTGCTCAAGATCATTGAGGGTACAATCGCTTCAGTACCTCCCAAGGGGGGAAGAAAACATCCCCAGCAAGATTATGTAAAGGTGGATACCTCAAATATCCTGTTTATCTGCGGTGGGACCTTTAATGGTCTTGAGAAAGTGGTTGAGCGCCGTTTGACCCAGAAGACCATGGGATTTGGTGCCAAAATCGCAGATAAAAAGGATGTGAATATCGGAGAACTGCTGGAGCGGGTAAAGCCCGAAGATTTGATTAAATTCGGTCTGATCCCCGAATTTTTAGGACGCCTGCCTATCATAACGTCCATAGGTGAACTCAATGAAAGCTCTTTGGTCAAGATTCTGACCGAGCCAAAGAATGCACTGGTTCGGCAGTATCAGGAGCTTTTTCGCATTGAAGGGGTAAATCTGCAGTTTACGGATGAGGCCCTTGAAGCCATGGCCAAGGAAGCCGTTACCAGAAAATCCGGGGCCAGAGGGCTGCGTGCCATTATGGAGGAAACCATGATGAACATCATGTATGAACTTCCTTCCAAAAAAGATGTGGTTGAATGTGTGGTGGGCGAAGAAGTGGTGTTAAACAACGAGGATCCCATCTTGCTGTATGAACAGCCCAAAAAGCAGGCTTAGATAGAAAGTTTCCATCCATGATCAGTATTTCCCGTTTTTTCAACCCTGAGGATGGACATGAAAAGGAGAAGAAAACTCTTCCTTTGGTGCCGCTGAGGGATATTGTTCTCTTTCCCTTTGTGACAACCTCTATTTTTGTGGGAAGAGAAAAATCCATCAAGGCGCTTTCCCAGGCCATGGGCGGAGATAAGAAAATTTTTCTTACGACCCAGAAAGATCCTGATGTTCTGAAACCCACTATTCAGGATCTTTTTCAGGTGGGAACCGAGGCCCGGATCACCCAGTTGTTACGCCTGCCCGATGGTACGGTAAAGGCATTGGTTGAAGGGGTTTGCCGGGGCTGCATCATTAAAATGTTTGATCAGGACAGTTTTCAGGTTGTTGATTATGTGGGCGTTCCTGAAAAACAGTTGACCGATGCCAATACTGAGGCTTCCATCCGGACGGTTCATGAAGCGTTTCAGCATTATGTCGCCTTGTCCGGAGTGGTTTCCAAAAGTTTTTTCAAGGGGCTGCATGCCTTGGAGCAGTATCCGTCAAGGTATGCCGATACCATTGCCGCCCAACTGCCTTTCAAGGTTCAGGATAAGCAGAAGTTGTTGGAGTGCGGTGATATTGAAGAACGTTTCTTTTTGCTCCTAAAGTTTATCCAGAAAGAGACTGAAGTTTTTTCCATGTCCCAAAAGATCAAGGGCAGGGTCAAAGAACAGATGGATAAACTTCAAAAACGCCACTACCTTAACGAGCAGATGCGGGCGATCCGAAAGGAAATGGGCGAGGATGGCCAGGGTGCTGAGTTTGTTGATCTTGAAAAAAGGATCAAGGCCAAGCGCATGCCTAAAGAGGCCGCTGGTGTTGTGCGATTAGAGTTGGAAAAGCTTAAGCTGATGTCTGCAACCTCCTCGGAAGCAACAGTGGTTAGAAATTACATCGACTGGTTGGTCTCCCTGCCCTGGTACCGGAAAAAACGCGTCAAAAATGAACTTGTGAAAGCTGAACAGATTTTGGATCGGGACCATTACGGTTTGCAAAAACCCAAGGAGAGAATCCTTGAGTATCTGGCTGTGCAGATTCTGGTTAAAAAAATAAAAGGTCCGATTCTGTGTCTGGTGGGACCTCCGGGGGTCGGCAAGACATCCCTTGCCCGGTCTGTGGCGGCGGCCACCGGACGTTCCTTTGCCCGGATTTCCCTGGGTGGGGTCCGTGATGAGGCCGAGATTCGAGGGCACCGAAGAACCTATGTAGGTGCTATGCCTGGAAAGATTATCCAAACCTTGAAAAAAGTGGGATATAATAACCCGGTATTCTGCCTGGACGAAATTGATAAAATGACCAGTGATTTTAGAGGTGATCCCTCTTCCGCTCTTCTGGAGGCTCTGGATCCTGAACAGAACAGGAATTTCAACGATCATTATCTTGAAGTTGATTACGATCTGTCAGAAATTTTGTTTATCACCACAGCAAACACCCTGTATGAGATCCCGGCTCCCCTGCGTGACCGCATGGAGGTGATCCATATACCAGGGTATACCGATTATGAAAAATATCAGATTGCCACCGGCTACCTGATTCCCAAGCAGATGCAGGAAAACGGGCTGGATGACCGCGAAATCTATTTTTCAAAAGCTGCTGTTGAAATGATTATCAAGCAGTACACCAAGGAAGCCGGGGTGAGAAATCTTGAGCGTGAGCTTTCTTCTGTGCTTAGAAAAATTGCCACGGAAATCGTGCGGACCAATACACGTAAAAAATATCAGGTTACGGCAAATACGGTTTCAAAATATCTGGGGCAGTCTAAATTTAGAAATTCCATTCTGGAGCAGGAAGATAAAACCGGGATTGTTACCGGGCTGGCCTGGACCCAGGCAGGCGGTGAGCTTTTAACCATTGAGGCTGTAACTATGCCGGGCAGGGGAAAAGTCATGGTTACCGGAAAACTTGGGGATGTGATGAAGGAAAGCGCTCAGGCAGCTGTATCTTATGTCCGTTCAAGGAGCGGCAGTCTTAACATCAGGGAAGACTTTTACAAGGATACAGACATCCATATCCATGTGCCCGAAGGGGCTATTCCAAAGGATGGGCCTTCAGCCGGCATTGCCATGTGCACGGCAGTGGTTTCCATTCTCACTGGTCGCCCCGTAAGCCGGACAGTGGCCATGACAGGGGAAATTACGCTTCGCGGACGGGTACTGCCCATTGGCGGCCTAAAGGAAAAGCTTCTGGCTGCCCATGCCAATGGGATAAAAAAGGTTATTCTCTGTGAGGAAAATAAAAAAGACATCATAGACGTTCCCAAAACGATTCAAAACCAGCTTGATATCGTCTATGTGGAAAGTATGTCTGAAGTGCTTGAGCATGCCTTGGTCGTATAGTGTCTGCCTTTTAACAAGTTCTTTGGGCATGTCAAAATAATAAATCGCTGCACTTGAATGAGTGCCGCGATTTATTTTATTTTTAAAGATATGGGAACGTACTGTCTTTATATGCCATCTTCGATTATGGACAAAAACTGTGACATGGCTGTGACTTCATCTAACGACGCAAGGCTGCGGCGAATATTCACCATGGCCTCATATTCTTCAGGTTCCATGAGCAGATCTTCTTTCCGGGTACCGGATTTGTTGATATTAATGGCCGGCCAGATTCTTTGTTCAGCACACTCCCTGGACAGATAAAGATCCATATTGCCGGTGCCTTTGAATTCCTGGAAAATAACATCATCCATACGGCTGCCGGTCTCGACCAGAATGGTAGCGATGATTGTAAGGGAACCGCCGTTCTCAAGTTTTCGGGCACCCCCAAAAATTTTTCTGGGAAACTCCATTGCATTGGCGCCAAGGCCGCCACTCATGGTTTTGCCATAGGAATCGGTATCAATATTAAACGCCCTGGTCATCCGGGTTAAAGAGTCGATGAAAACTACGGCATCCTGGCCTATTTCCGTGCATCTGATGGCCGCGTGCATCGCAAGTCGGGTCATCCTCATATGCTGGCCGGTTTGTTGGTCAGCAGAAGAATAGAGCACATGGGCCTCTTTCAGTCCTCTTTGGAAATCGGTAACTTCCTCAGGCCGTTCATCCACAAGTAGGACAAATACCTCGGCATCAGGGTGATTGAGAACCACCGAATTGGCCATGTGTCTTAAAATTGTTGTTTTTCCGGATTTTGGCGGGGAGATGATCAAACCTCGCTGCCCCATGCCGATCGGAACAATCAGATCCAACGCTTTTCCTGTTAAGTCATCAGGCCCCTGGGCAAGATGGTACCTTTCAAAGGGGTTGATGCTGACTTGCTCCTGGAGCATTGGCGTTCTTATGAACTCGTCAAAGGGAAGGTTGTTGATGGTCTCAATACGTATGAGCGCAATGTTTACATTCTGTGGGCTCTTTTTTTCTCCATAACCCTGAATAAAGCTTCCTTCCCTGAGATTGAGTTTGCGTATCAGGCTGTTGGGTACATAGGGATTTTCAGGCTTGGGATTGAAATTTTCTTCAATATTCCTTAGAAAACCAAACCCCTTGTCCATGATTTCCAGGTATCCCTGAACAGGTTCCATTATCGACTCCTAAATTAAACTTTTGCTGCTGACATTATAACGCTATAAATCAGGGACTTTATACGTAAGACAGCCCTTGTTTTATTTTGATTGTTGTCAGGAAAAGAGATGATAAGATTTTGCATCCAATTATTCTATAATGGTTACATATTAATAGGGTAGCATATCAATGTCCCCGTAATATTGCAAGGATTTGATTGAATTCCAAGGGGCGGTAAAAAAAATAAAAAATAATAATAATTTTACTTGACACACAGATTGGTGCTTGGTATATATGCTTCCGTTTCGGGCGATTAACTCAGCTGGTAGAGTGCAAGCCTTACAAGCTTGAAGTCGCAGGTTCGATCCCTGCATCGCCCACCACAGCAGACAAGTTACGGGGGTGTAGTTCAGTTGGTTAGAACGCTAGCCTGTCACGCTAGAGGCCGCGAGTTCGAGTCTCGTCACTCCCGCCACAATAAAGCAAAGGGCTTTTGAGGAAACTCAAAAGCCCTTTGTGTTTTTGAGGAATGCACAAATAAATAAAGACAAAAAAACCGGCCATCGAGAAAAAGATTCTTGATGGCCGGGGTGTGCAGGGTTAAATAATGATGCGTTAGGCTCTGTGAGTCTTTGTCAGAGCATTGATAATTTCAGTTCCCATTTCCTCAGTATTGACAGCATTTTCTTTTTTATCCGTCAGATCTGCAGTGAGGATTCCTTGATCAAGAACGTCGGAAATTGCGGCTTCAATGGCATCAGCTGCCCGGATTTGTTCAAAGGAATATTTCAGCATCATGGCCGCGGACAGGATCTGGGCAATGGGGTTGGCTATACCTTTGCCCGCAATGTCCGGCGCAGAGCCGCCGGCCGGCTCATAAAGGCCGAATTTTTTTTCATTCAGGCTTGCCGAGGAGAGCAGACCCATTGATCCGGTAATCATGGCACATTCGTCAGATATAATATCACCAAACATATTTCCACATAAAAGCACGTCAAACTGGTGGGGGTTTCGGATAAGCTGCATGGCGGCATTGTCAACGTATATATGATTCAAGGTGACATCCGGATATAATTTGGAGACTTCTATGACCACTTCCCGCCACAGAACCATGGCGGTGAGTACATTGGCCTTATCCACAGAGGTTACAATGCTGCGTCTTTTCCTGGCGGCCTCAAACGCCATTTTGGCAATCCGCTCAATTTCGAATCTGGAATATACCATGGTATCAAATGCGGTTTCCTCCTGGCCGCTGCCTCTTTTGCCCCTGGGTACACCAAAATAGATCCCGCCGGTCAGTTCTCTGACACATAAAATGTCAAATCCGTCTTTTATGATTTCCGGTTTCAGGGGGGAGGCGGACGCAAGGGAAGGGAATACTTTGGAGGGTCTTAGGTTGCAGTATAAACCAAAGTGTTTGCGCAGCGTCAAAAGCGACGCACGTTCAGGCTGTTGCTCCGGTGGCAGATGTTCCCATTTAGGTCCCCCCACCGAACCAAACAAAATGGCATCGCTTTGTTCGCACAATGCCAGGGTTGAGGCCGGCAGCGCTTTGCCATGATTATCAATGGCGGCACCGCCCACATCTGCATATTCATAGGATAATTCAAAATCAAAAAGTTCAGCGGCCTTATCAAGCACTCTGATTGCCTGTGGCATGACCTCAGGACCAATACCATCTCCGGCAAGTACAGCAATTTTATTCAATGTTTTTGCCTCCTATAAGTTTATAAATAATTAATTTAATTAAGTTATACTGGAATATATTGAATAAGGCAAGATGCAAGAACAACAATTTTATCCAAGATTGACCCTCCTTATTATTTCCAGGAGATATTTAAATGAGATTGGCCTGTGCGTGGATAAATTAAACGTTTTGGTTTAAAGCGTTTTACGTTATGGTGTCTTCCAAATATTGATTTACACTTAACTTAACATAACAAAGAGGTGCTGCCATGCCAATTGCAGACAAGATGGTTGGAATCGTAAAATCCGCATCCATGATCAGAAAAATGTTCGAGGAGGGCATCCGGATGAGAGAACAGTTCGGGGCTGATAACGTGTTTGATTTTTCGTTGGGAAATCCCGATGTCCCGCCGCCGCCGGTGGTCAAGGAAACGCTGCTGGGTCTGATCAATGATGCCGCAACTTCTCACGGATATATGCCCAATGCAGGATACCCCTGGGTGCGCCAGGCCGTGGCCGATTACCTGAACGCCCAGTGCGGGGTTGGGATGACTGCGGATTTGGTGGTCATGAGTGTGGGGGCTGCGGGTGCTCTGAATGATGCCTTAAAAGCCTTGGTTAATCCGGGCGAAGAGATCCTGGTGCCGGCCCCATATTTTGTGGGGTACAACCAGTATGCTTTTATTTGCGGAGCCAATCTTAAAACCGTCTCTACCAAGCCCGACTTTCATCTCGATCTTGGGGCCATTGACGCTGCTATTAATAAAGATACACGGGTCATGTTGATCAATTCGCCAAACAACCCCACGGGCGTGGTATATAACAAACAGGAACTGGATGAGCTGGGGCAGCTTCTGGAAAAGAAAAGTCAGGTGTTTGGTAAACGCATTTATTTGATTTCGGACGAACCCTATCGCAAAATTGCCTATGATGTGAATGTGCCCTGGATGTTTGGCGTATATGACCATACCATTGTGCTGACCTCCTATTCCAAGGAGCTCTCCCTGGCCGGTGAACGTGTGGGATATCTTGCGGTTCATCCCGGGGCTGAAGATGCGGCAATGATCGCGTCAGCCGCGGGTGTGGCCAATACCATGATGTTTGTGAACGCCCCGGCCCTGTTTCAGCAGGTGGTGGGAAAGCTGCAGGGCGTATGTGTGGATATTGATATCTATCGCAAACGCAGGGACATGATCTGTGAGGGTCTTGCTGCGGCAGGGTATGAGTTTAATGTTCCCGACGGTGCATTCTACCTGTTTCCCAAAACCCCCATCGAGAATGATGTGGAATTTGCAGGTCTGCTTAAAGAAGAGAACATCCTGGCCGTACCCGGTTCAGGATTTGGTGGCCCCGGCCATATTCGACTCTCCTATGCCGTTCGTGAACAGTCCATTACAAATGCCATGCCCGGATTCAAACGGGCCATGGAAAAGGCTCAAAACTAAAATAACGCCATGTTTTTGGGGGACAATTTGTTCCCCAAAAATATTTTTTAAAGTCTATCAATTCTGATAGTGCTGCCTGGGATATGCTCTTTTTTTTTCGGAGTGCACGGGTTCATGCCCCTTCCCTGCTGTCCGGCACCCCGGGAGCAGGAAAACGGACCCCCAAGGCCATCAGGGCCTGTTTTCCCCTCAGGGTCAGGTCGGTTGTGAATCGGAATTGGTCCCGGGGGTCCACCGGATAGGCCTTGATCCTGTATTCCGTGGCCCAGGGCCCTTCCGAGGCAAGGATAACCACCGGTTTTAACAGCTGAAGATAGGCGCTGGTCATGGCCGTATCTTCCAGGGCCTGGATTACCTGCCTGGGGTCGTGCTCGGGGTGGAGGTAAAACCTGGCAACACACTGGAGGTGGCGGCTGCCGTCATTGGCATTGAAGATCTTTTCCCCCCATAGCTTCAGGTGGGGGATCACCACCACCGTATCATCAGGGGTGAGTATCTCATAGGACCGCATTCCGATGGATTTGACCTCTCCGTAAGCCCCGTCCACAGAGATCCAGTCCCCAAGTCGGTAGGGCTGTTCATAGAGAGTGACGATTCCGGCGATGAGACTGCCGACATAGTCCTTGAAAGCAAACCCCAGGGCCAGACCCAGGGTCCCCAGCAGGGCAAATATATTTTGCGCTTTTGGATCCACGACAATGGCGATGATCATCCACACAGAGGCGAGGATGATGACAAGACGGGTCAGCGGTACTGTGGCCAGGAGATAGAGCCGATGCCGGCCTGAGAGTCGGTCCGCTATCCACGGAATCACCTTCTGACTGAGTCCGATCAGCACCAGGGCCAGGCTGGCCAACAAAACGACCCTGATAACGGTTTCCTGGTTCATCTGCTGGAAAAATTCCATGGGTCAATCCTCCTTTAGAATTTGTCTGTCAGATAGCCTTCCCCGTTGAGGTGGGCTCTCACGAACGGATACCAATGGGCCGATATTTTCAACTCTCCCTGGTGGGTTTCCACAATTCCGGCGTCAGTCAGCGTAAGAAGTGTCCGGCCTGCCTCAGTAGCGGGAAAAGGAAGCAGGTCCACGGCAAGGTCCCGGGGCAACCCGTTATGAAGCAGCAGGGTGTGCATGAGGATCGGGGATGCCGGCCCCAGGTCCGAAGGGACAACAAGAGATGGTATTTTTTCCCAGGGCTCCACCCAGATGGTGATTCCGTCGGCGGGTCCTGTTTCAGACGCCTGGTCACCGGCGGTCTGATCCGGTTCGCGTTTCAGGGCCCGCCGCCAGATCTCAAGGGCAATGCCCGGTATACCGAAACTGCGGGCTGCCAGCTGATTGATAAAGGCGCTTGCCCTGGTATCGGCATCTGCAGGCAGAACTGTTTCTGCGTTGTTTGCCTGGCGGAAGAGTATCTGCCGGCCGCATCCATCATCTGCTCTCCGGCTAAGCCATCTGCCTATGGAAAGATCGTCAAAGGCCTGGGCTACCACCGTCTTTGGAAACGGGACCGGGAGTATGCGTCGCAAATAAGACAGAGCCCAGGAATTGCATCCGATAACACCAGGCGCCAGAGCCTTTGAATTGATGCTCGCCAGGAGTTGGCGGACCAGGGTCAGTCCACGAACATGGCGCAGATAGGTTTTAGCTATGTCGGGGACTATCCAGGGGGTATCTGCGGATTTTGTCCAGTCCAGCCATGTCAGGTCCTGGCTGAGAATCTGCTGTGGATCCGGCGCCGGAATCAGCCGCCATCCCAAGGCCTTGGCCAGACGGGAGAGGATCTGGGCATTGTCGCTGCCGGGCAGGCCCACAACCATCGTAACAGACGGGGCCTGCGCCGATCCGGTTTTCTCTTTTACCGCGATTTCAAGCGCCCGGACAGCCTCGGACCAGTTAGAGAGGGGCGCAACTTTTTCAAGGGCAGAACGCGGCAGGTATTCCAAATTCTGAGCAGGGTCATGGACCGGGGTGTCGTTCCGCTGAAATCGTTGCCAAATATCCTTTATCCCGCGTTTTATGGTGCGGGCGATGGTGGCCTGGGGAGCGGCATAATCTGCCAGGGGGACATATTCCCACAGATTCGGTTTTTTCCGGTTCACGTCATTTCCTCATGTTAAATTCAGATAGGTGTTCGTCCGGCCCTTCCGGATTGATCAGGTCTTATTTGCCGCTTGAAGGATTCAGGTGCTCTGAACAGAATTTACAGAACACCGCGTCCGGATTATGCCCATGGGCCATGCAGGCCTGGATGGAGATTTTTTCCGGACAGATAGGAAGTTGCTTTTTGCTGAGCAAGGTATAACAAAAGTTGAACAGATGCTCAAGAGTCTGAATTCAAACTTTTTTTCAGAAATATACACTTATCCATTATCTTACAACAAATGAGAAGGCAAGTATGTAAAATCCAAATCATTGAGAAGATTTACAAAATATTATAGAATCGGTTCATGAATTTACCACAACCGGGAGAGCCTATGCCTAAATGTGAACGATACAACCAACCAGCTATCGAAACAATAGTTTGCAGGCCATGAAGCCCACCACCCGGGAAGGGTAAAGATCCGATTTTACATTACCTGTGGTGACTGCATGGCTGTGTATCAAGGGTCGTATTTTTGTGAAGGGTCAAAATGTTTCTTACAAGAGCCTATTATGCGGCCACGGCCCCTTGAATATTAGAACAGGAGAAAAAATGACCACGCAACCAAAAGAAAAAAATACTATGACACAGTCAGAATATTTGGCCATGGAACGAAGCGCCCTGGATATCAAGTATGAATATTTCGAGGGTGAAATATTTGCTATGGTCGGAGCAAGAAAAAATCATGTTCGAATTAATGCTAATCTTACAAGAAAAATAGGGAATAAATTCGAAGCCAATAATACCCCGTGTGAGGTGTGGCCTAATGATATGCGGGTAAAAATTGAAAATGGTTATGTTTACCCTGATATTGCAATCTCTTGCAAAGATGCTGAATTTGAAGACAACGAATTCGATACACTGACAAACCCGATTGTTATTATAGAAATTCTTTCAGAATCGACAGAAGCCTTTGACAGAGGAAAAAAATTTGGCTTTTACCAGGCAATTCAAACACTTCAAGAATACATCCTTGTCTCTCAGGATAGATATTATGTTGAACAATTTATGCGCACTAATGATGGTAAGTGGGAATATCTATCACTAAAAAATATCGATCAAATTCTAAAAATGGAATCTGTTCATTGTGAATTGCCACTATCTGAAATTTATTGGGATATTGAGTTTGAACAGAAAGGTTAACAGATTAAAAAGAGCTGAACAGCTTCTTTTATCCCAAAGTAGGCCGGGTTTAAACCGATAAATGGGATTGAATGATTTCAGGATTATTCTCAAGCTCCCGGGTAGTCAGATTATTGACAATTTCCCCCCGGGTGTCCATAAGATAGTGCCTGTTAGCGACCTTGAGCGCCATTTGGTAATTTTGTTCGACAATCAAAAGGGTGATACCCGATTGGACGCAAAATTTTAAAACCA
>KB226107.1_pt2 | contig 12600 bp, 10 predicted proteins | sample 524768 | NCBI WGS metagenome assembly AMQJ01 (sample SAMN00998488, study PRJNA167727) | sediment metagenome | isolation source: subsurface aquifer sediment | place: USA: Rifle, Colorado | collected Aug-2009
TACTATTAATATTCATCGCGATTTACATTGCTGGGAAGCTACTTTTTCATGGATTCCGGTTGGGTATATGCAAAGTTATAATTTTCAGATTAATGTAAAAGGATCTACCTTACGAGATTTCTTAAAATATAATAAACGTAAATCATGGCAGGATAATTTATAGTTTCTTATCCTTTATTAAACTTTGAATGTTAAAGATTAAACTCCTTTCTTACTGATTTACCCAATTTTCTAATATTTTGGTACCAAATTTAGTCATAACTGATTCGGGGTGAAATTGTACCCCTCTAATATCTAATATTTTATGCCTTATTGACATAACTTGATTTTTTGTATCAACTGAAGTGATTTCTAATTCATCTGGTAAGTTCTGATCATTAACGATCCAGGAATGGTATCTTCCTGAATAAAACCTTTTAGGGATATTTTTAAAGATATAATCTTCTTTTATAATTATTGTTTCAAATTCACGTCCATGATTTACTTCGTTCATATTTAGCAAACTACCACCAAGATACTCTGCAATTGCCTGATGCCCAAGACAAACTCCAAGTATTGATTTGAAATCTTTATAAGAATCCAAAATCTTATTCATGATGTTCGTATCCGAAGGTAAACCAGGGCCGGGTGAAAAAACAATTTTATCAAATTTCTGCAATTCAGAGATGTTAATTTCATCAATTCTTTTTACAACAACTTCTGTTGCATGTTGTTCTATAATATGTACAAGGTTATAAGTAAAAGAATCGTAGTTATCTACAATGATTATTTTCATTCTCTAATTTTTATTAGCAGGCAAATTAAACTAATTTTGTTTATCTAAACTAAATTGTAAAATAAATCATGAAAAAAATAATTTTTACTGAAAAAGCTCCGAAAGCTATTGGGCCATATAGTCAGGCTGTTGAGGCAAATGGAACATTGTATATCTCGGGGCAAATTCCAATCATTCCTGAAACAGGCAAAATACCGGAAGGTATTAAAGAACAAACCGAACAAGTAATGAAAAATATCGGAGCAATATTAAAAGCAGCAGGTTATGCTTACGAGAATGTTGTTAAATCAACTTGTTTATTAAGCGATATGGACAATTTTCAGGCAATGAACGAAGTTTATGGTAATTATTATAAAGAAAATCCTCCAGCAAGGGCAGCATATGGTGTTGTAAAATTGCCTTTAGGGGTTTTAATTGAAATTGAAACGATTGCAGTAAAGTAAGTGAGACTATAATTTTTGATAAGAAATTATTTAGTCGAACTTATCCCTATTGTGTAGCAAATCGGGATCTATTATTAAAAATCTCAGAAATGTTAATAGACAATAGATTTTCATGAACGATTAAAAAACATAAAAAAAGCTTCCGAATTTCGGAAGCTTTTTGTTTTTATAGCAGACTGTGAATTATTCAGCAATAATTTCGAACTCGATATCAACACTAACTTCTTTATGTAATTTAATCGTTGCAGTGTATTTACCAACTTCTTTAATTTGATCTTCAGGAATTGAAATATTTTTTCTTTCAATTTCATAACCTTTTTCTTTCAATGCTTCAGCAAGTTGGATTGTATTTACAGAACCAAATATTTTGCCTGTAGAACTTGTCTTAGCACCAATTGATAATGAAATTTTTCCAATTTTTTTAGCAGTTTCCTGAGCTTCGTTTTTGATTTTTTCTTCTTTATGAGCTCTTTGTCTGATATTCTCTTCATGCATTTTTTTTGCAGAAGGAGTTGCAAGAACTGCCATTCCCTTAGGAATTAAGAAATTTCTTCCGTAACCGTTTTTTACAGTTACAATATCGTTTTTATTTCCGATGCTTTGTATATCTTGTTTTAAAATGACTTCCATTTTATATCCTCCGTATTGTTATTTTAACATATCAGTTACATAAGGTAAAAAAGCTAAGTGACGAGCTCTTTTAATAGCTTTTGCAACTTTTCTCTGGTATTTTAAAGATGTTCCGGTTAAACGTCTTGGTAAAATTTTACCTTGCTCGTTTACGAATTTCTTTAAGAATTCAGGATCTTTATAGTCGATATACCTAATCTTATTTTTCTTGAAACGACAGTATTTTTTCTTTTTAATTTCTACCGTTGGGGGTGTTAAATATCTAATTTCTGATTGATTTTGAGCCATGACCTATTCCTCCACTTTAGTTTCTTTTTTACTTCTTTTCTTTTCGCTATATGCAACAGCAAATTTATCCATCTTGAAAGTTAAGAAACGGATGATTCTTTCATCACGTCTGTATTCAGTTTCAAGTTTTTGGATAACATTTCCTTCTGCTTTAAATTCAACTAAATAATAAAATCCAGTCGATTTTTTTTGGATAGGATAAGCTAGCTTCTTTAATCCCCAATTTTCTTCGTGCACTATTTCAGCACCACTTTCTTTTAAAATTCCTAAGAATTTTTCAACCGCTTCCTTCATCTGAACATCAGACAAAACGGGAGTTGTAATGAAAACGGTTTCATAATGATTCATCATAATTTAAAATTTTAATTATTAATTATCGAGCCGCAAAATTAGAATATTTTTTATTTAATACAAAAGAAATTGCAAGTAAATGAAATCGATAGCGTTAAAAACTGACAATCTTAAGAATTGTGAATAAATAATTGGAAGGTTTTAAAACTTATTAAACGAAATTACTCAAAAATTTTACCTTTGTAGAACTAAGTTGAAATTAATGCTCATATGGAAAATTTTATTGTTTCTGCAAGAAAATACAGACCTTCTACTTTTAAGTCAGTTATTGGACAAGCTTCAATAACTGTTACATTAAAAAATGCGATTAAAAATAATCATTTAGCTCACGCTTATTTATTTTGTGGTCCAAGAGGAGTTGGAAAAACAACTTGTGCAAGAATATTTGCAAAAACTATAAATTGTAAGAACCTCGATGAAAATGTTGAGCCTTGCAATACGTGTGAATCATGCGAGTCGTTTAGTCAAAACAGATCTTATAATATTCATGAACTGGATGCGGCATCCAATAATTCAGTAGAGGATATACGAAACCTGATAGAACAGGTGCGAATACCACCTCAGGTAGGGAAGTACAGCATCTATATTATTGATGAGGTTCATATGTTGTCTTCTCAGGCATTTAACGCTTTTCTTAAAACGCTTGAGGAGCCTCCTGCACATGCTATATTTATTCTTGCTACAACAGAAAAACATAAAATTATTCCAACAATTTTATCAAGATGTCAGATTTTTGATTTCAATAGAATAAAAGTTGATGATACGGTTGAATATCTTGAATACATAGCCAAAAACGAGAATATAACTTACGAGCTTGATGCCTTGAATATTATTGCGCAAAAAGCTGATGGAGCTATGAGAGATGCTCTTTCAATATTTGACCAGGTTGTAAGTTTTTCAGGAAATAACATTACCTATAAAAATGTGATTGAGAATCTTAATGTTCTCGATTATGATTATTATTTTAAGATAACTGATGCTTTCTTAAATTGTAACATTTCAGAAACACTCCTGATTTTTAATGAAATTATTGAAAAAGGATTTGATGCTCATCATTTTATCAATGGTTTAAGTGAGCATTTAAGAAATCTACTCGTTGGTCGTGACGAAATCACCCTGCAATTACTTGAAGTGGGAGCTAATATTCGCGAAAGATACAAAACACAAACAAAAATTTGTACCCCCGATTTTCTTTTCTCGGCTTTAGAAATTTCTAATAAATGTGATATCTCGTATAGGCTTAGCAAAAATAAACGATTGCACGTTGAGCTGAGTTTAATAGAGTTATGTAATATCTCTACCGAAAAAAAAAACTTTAAACAAAATGTAGTAGAGAAAACCCTGGAATTAAAAAAGGTTAAAGAATTAGAAGAACCTCAGGAGGATAAAATTATAAATCTGGTTGAGGAACCAAAGATAGAAGAAAAAAAAGCAAAGCCTCAATTGCTTAATAAACCAAAGCCTTTTTCAACTTTCTCTATAAAGGAGAAATTAGATCAATCTTTACCGGTAGTCGAAGAAAATTCAGATTCTACAGAATTAGACGAAGATCTGGTTGAAGAATACGAGAACGACTTTACAGAAAAGGAGCTAATTGAAAAGTGGCATAAGTTTTCAGATATGATGGGGCAAAAACCCAGGATTTTTAATACTCTTACATCTAAAGATCCCAAATTAGAAGATAATAATGTGGTTAGTTTTTTGATAGATAATAATTTACAACAAGAAAAAATTAATGAAATTCGGAATGAACTCATTGCTTATTTAAAAGCAGAATTGAAAAACTCCAGCATCGATTTGAAACTAATACTTACTGATTTAGAAGTAGAAAACAATAAATTGTATACTTCTGAGGATAAATTTAAACATATGCTTTCTAAAAATGAAAACTTGATTAAACTTAAACAGGAGTTTAATTTAGATCTGGAATAATTCAACAATTTATTGTTAAAAATTGTATTATAAGTAAAATAAAAAACTAACTTTTAAAATAATTAGTATGTTAACAAAAAAGATAGAATTAATTTTAAACGAGCAAATTGCCAAAGAGGGATATTCTTCTAATTTGTACCTGGCAATGGCCTCCTGGGCAGAAACTGAAGGTTACGCTGGTGTAGCACAGTGGTTATATGCACAATCAGCTGAAGAACTAATGCATATGATGAAGTTTATTCATTTTATTAATGAGCGTGGGGGTAAAGCTATTATTCCTGCATTTGATCAACCACCAACCAAATTTGAGGGTATAAAGAAGTTATTCGATCAGGTTTTAGAGCACGAAAGATTTATCTCGGCATCCATTAATGCAATCGTTGCGCACTCAATAAAAGAAAATGATTTTGCTACTCATAACTGGATACAGTGGTTTGTAACGGAACAAGTTGAGGAGGAAGCATCAGTTCAGGCAATAATTGATAAATTAAAATTATTGGGAGATTCAAATGTTTATATGTTTGATCGGGATATTATGAGCTTGAGGGGAGCAGGGAAATAATATGATTTAAAAATTATCGCATAAAAAAAGTCCCTCTCAGTAATTATTGAGAGGGACTTTTTTAGTTTCTTGCGGTTTTATTATCTTCTTAATTGAATTTTTTGAGAATAAATTTCGCCCTTATTTTCTAATCTGATAATGTACAAACCTTCTTTTAATTTAGAAAGATTTATTCTATTATTAGATTTACTTATGTTTTCAGTATACACTTGTGCCCCAGATAATGAATAAACATGAACATCATATGTATTATTGAAATTATCAGGTAAATCAATGGTTATAAAACCAGTTGTTGGATTTGGGTATACTTTTAAAGAATTTACTTTAAATAATTCACTAATACCAACAAAAGTTACATAAATATCATCTTCAACTGATTCATACCCAGTTCCAGAAATATAACCAATTATAGAAATTACTTGTGATCCTGACGAATTATATTGTGTGCTAAATTCATTTTCACCAAGAACAAGATCAGTTTCAGAGCCAACATATCCATCATTCAATATAATCTGCAAAGAATCATAGTTCTCATTTAAAACTGCAGTAATATTAATAATATTCCCACTACTCCCTTTAACAAGGCCAGTTATTATCGGACTAAAATCTACATTTACTTCAGATTTATTTGAATAATAAGCTACTTCATTAACATAACCAATTAATTGAACTGAGTATTTTCCTTGGGTGCTTACATTTGTTGTTATGGTTCCAGTTCCTGATTGTACACCTGGAGTATTACTAATATAATCATTATTTAAGTACAATAGAATTGAATCGACATCCGACATTAAGTTAAAATTAGCTGAAATAGTTTGTTCACCAGAATATTCAGCTGTTAATTCAGGAATAAAAGTCAATTCTTCAATTGAAGCAGTCCAAATACCTCGTCCATGAGTTGCAACTACTACCTGTCCATCCTGAATAAACATATCATAAACTGAAACTGCAGGAATTCCATTATTTGCATAATGCCAGGTTGTACCATCATCATTTGATTCAAATAAACCAATGTCTGTTCCTACCCAAATGGTTGAAGGATCATTTGGTAATACAACCAAACAATGAGTTACAACATCCGGAAAACCATTATCGCTTGATGTATTACCAACAAAACCGGATAAATCTTCCCATGTTTGTCCTAAGTCTTTTGTTCTAATTACTTTTGATTCTCCTGCTAATGAAAATAATAAAAATGCAGTTGAATCTTCGATTGGATGAGTTGCAATTCCGCTAATAAACCCATTTACATCATCATCTGTAAAATCATTAACAGCACTAAAAGTTTCTCCTTGATTCTCAGAAACAAATATTTTCCATCCATTAGCCTCAGACATCGCTGCTCCAGCCCATAAAATGTTTTCATTTGCTAATGATACTTCAACATTATGTTGACTTGTAACTTCTGTTCTTCCTGTTTGAAGCCAGCCTGTACCAATTGCCTTCATTGTCCAGGATGTTCCAAAATTGGTTGATTTGTAAACACCGTTGAGTCCAACTGCATAAAGATTATCAGGCGTTTTCTTATGAGTTGATAATCTTGAAATAAATGGTCCGTCACCAGATGTTATTCCTGAATTTGCAGTTCCCCAATTTGCACCACCATTTTCAGTTTTTCTGAAAGAATTATTATAAACACTTCCTATTATTTTCTGATCATTTGCGCTATTCCAAATACATTCAAAACCGTCACCACCAATTTGGAATAAATAATTTGTAGAAGACGAAGCGTTTTCATCTGCAGGACTTCTCCATGTTCCATTGTCTTGCATCCCTCCAATATATTCATCTTTCAATGGTTTTTTTGCAACACCATAAAATTGTGTAGTAATATAGTTTTTAGGCAATTGATTAAATATTATACCGCTATTTTTAGAAATAGCTAATCCACCGTCATTAGCATTTACAATTAAAAAGCTGTCTGTTGCTTCATTAATTGGAACAATAACTAAGTTATGATGATCAGGATGTAAGCCGGGAATTGATGTTTCACCGAATCCTGCATTTTGATTATAAGTATTGTTACCAGTTCCATAAGCATCGGATACTTTCTCGCTCGCACCAATTTGTATATTTACAGTGCTATAGATAATTGAAATTTTAGAGTCGGGTAAGCTAGAGTCATCCCATGTTCCTCCTTCAGCTATAGTAGGCCAGAAGAAATAAAGTTGTTTAAATGCATGTCCTCCATCCTTTGCAATATCTGTGGATGCTGTTGCAGAATATTCAACTGCATTTACAAACAAATATTCTCTACCTTTCGTGTCATCATTTGGGTCTCTGGTTATAAGGTTAAAAATATTGTCCTCTTCCTGATCACGAAATGATACCATAAGCTGTTTGTTATTAGTAACATCCCAAACTTCAAAAGGAACATCAACATAATCTTGATAAATGTAATCAGAAACAGGAACCCCAGCACCAACTCCACCAACAGTAAATCGATGTGCTTTTTGTGATTTTCCCGGACCGAATTGTATTTCAACAGATACCCAATCAGTAGATGCTAAATCTGTTGCTCCGTTTTTGTCTCCGGTTTCCATTCCTCCATCTAAGTATGTTCCTCCAAAATTAATAAAACTTAAAAATGATTCAGTGTTAATCAAATCAACTCTATTTAAAAAAGAACTGGATACATCTGTTGTTCCCGGATCGGAGAAATCAACTTTCCATAAATTAACACCTCCTAAAAAAGCAACGTCTTCGTCATATGGATGTGCTGTTATAATATTGTCATATTCACCTTGTCCTCCTAAATAATCATCTGTTCCAAAAGTGCTCTTTTTAAATTTTACCCAAGTTATTCCTGCATCATCAGAGCGATAAACAACTGGAGTTGAACTAGTATTTACACTTAAATAAATCTTAGAAGTATTTACAGGAGATATTGCTAGCTCGTAACGTAAACCTTGTTCTAAACCATCAATTGATTTTGTCCAATTATCTCCGGCATCTGTAGATTTTACAACACCAACTGCATGTTCTGTACCATAAAGATTATTAAAGTTAGTTGGATCTGCATCTAAATCTTCAATTCCTTTTGTACTAGAATAAACTTTTGTCCAAATTGTACCCCCATCAGTCGTTTTCATTATACCGCTTTCTGTTGCAACAACAACGATATCAGCATTTGTTGGATCAACTACAAGTCTGTTAACATATTCAAAATCTTCTGTAGTAGTATTAACAAGTTGTGTCCAGTTTACTCCTTTGTCGACTGATTTAAAAATTCCACTACCTTGAAGGTAAGTACCTCCTGGGAAACTTTCTCCTGTACCTGCATATATAATTTGATGGTTCGACTCAGCCATGGCAAGAGTATTTGCAGATAAATTAGGAATATTATCTGTAAGGCAAGTCCAGGTTTGTCCTCCGTCGGTTGTTTTCCATACTCCTCCGGTCGCTGCACCTGCAAACCACGTATTATGTGTTGCATCATCTGGATCAACTATTAAACCTCTTGTTCTTCCACCAACATTTGCAGGTCCTCTTTCTTCCCATATGGCCGAAAATTTAGTGTTTACTTTCAGACCTTTAAGTTTAGTTTTCGCAATAGAAAATTCATTAACACGATAATTCATTGGATAAGCGTTATCTTCTTCTCCAAATTTAGTTGTGATAGCTTTAAAATATTTGGTGTATTCATCTGGTTTATCGGTTTTATCCGATTCCCCTTTTTCTTTTCTCTCTCTTCTTTGATTCTCCCAAATTTGTTTAGGTGTAAGTGAATCGCTTAATAAATTCTTATTAAGATTTGTTGTGTAGAAATAAAGGAAACCCATTATTCCCCCAGCCAATAATGTAATTAACAATAGGTAGAATTTTTTCATGATTAATAAATTAGTAGTTATTAAATGTTTGATTTATTGTTTTCTTTTTTTATCTCAGTAACTTCTTTTGTATTTAAATCGATAATAAAATCTTTAACATTATCTCCATCCTGTGTTTCAATAATACCATATTTTCTGCTTAATGATAATTGATAGTTATTTAACCATTTAATTGTCGCATTGGCATACTTATTTTGGTAAATAATTTCATTTAATTCTTTATCATAAACAAAGAAAGCTATATTATTTACTGGGTTTACAGATGATTTTTTTTTCTCAGACAAATAAAGAATTTTTGACTGATCTTTATTTGGAAAAATGTACAGAGAATCAGAGCTATTAAATTGCTTATCTATTGCTTCTTGAACAACTTCAAATTGTAACTCCTTTGATACTTCTTTTGTTGTGTTTTTATTTGATGTACATGACATTATCGAAGCAGGTACTAAAATAATTGCACTTATACTTAGTATATTGAAAATCTTCATAATTCTAATTTTTGAGTAGAAGGAATATTAAGATTACAAAGCTAAATTTTTTATCGATAAACGAAAAAAAATAAGCTAAAACTTTGATATATTAGCTTACATATTTTTACATCAACCCAGCTTGGTTTTAATATTATTATGATAAAAACAAGAATCTTTAAAAAAAGTTAAATCCTACTGTGATTTTCCTGTAAAATATTACATTTGTAGATTATTTAGAAAAAAATTTAACAATTAAAAATAATGATTCAATTAAATAGTATTTTAACTAAACTCTTTGGCAATAAATCATTAAGAGATATTAAGGAAGTTACTCCAATACTTGAGAAAATAAAGGTTGTATACGATGATATAGTTAAATTATCACATGATGATTTACGAGCAAGAACTGAAGAAGTTAAAGCAGAAATTAAAAGTTATATTAAAGAAGAAACTGAAAAAATAAAGGAACTAAAAGATAAAGCTGAAAGCGATGAGGTAGATATTTATGAGAAAGAAAATATTTATGACGAAATAGATAAAATTGAAAAAATTGTTGATGATAAACTTGAAGCAAAACTAAATGATGTGTTACCTGTAGTTTTTTCTATTGTTAAGGAAACAGCTCGCAGATTTAAAGAAAATGAAATTGTTGAAGTTACAGCGAATGATTTCGATCGAAACTTAGCAGCAGTTTATGAAAATGTTGAAATTTCAGGGAGTAAAGCTAAATATTATAACTCATGGTTAGCCGGAGGTAATGAGACAAAATGGGAAATGGTTCATTACGATGTTCAGCTTATTGGCGGTATTGTTTTACATCAGGGTAGAGTAGCAGAGATGGCTACTGGTGAAGGAAAAACCCTGGTTGCAACCTTACCCGTATTTTTAAATGCATTAACAGGTCGTGGTGTCCATGTTGTTACAGTGAATGATTACCTGGCTAAACGTGACTCGGAATGGATGGGTCCAATATTTCAGTTTCATGGCTTATCTGTAGATTGTATTGATAAACACGAACCAAATTCTGAATCACGACGAAGAGCTTATCTATCTGACGTTACTTATGGTACAAACAATGAATTTGGATTTGATTATTTGAGGGATAATATGGCCATTAATCCTGATGATTTGGTACAACGAAAACATAATTATGCCATAGTCGATGAGGTTGACTCTGTGTTAATTGATGATGCCAGAACTCCTTTAATTATTTCAGGACCAATACCTAAAGGCGACATTCAGTTGTTTGAAGAGCTAAAACCCAAAGTTGAAATATTGGTAGAGGCTCAACGAAAAATGATGAATCAGATTTTAGCTGAAGCACGTAAAGAGCTTAATGACAATAATAGCGAAAAGGCCGGATTCCTGTTGTTACAAGCATATAAAGGTTTACCAAAAAGTAAAGCTTTAATAAAACTATTATCTGAAGAAGGAAATAAGTCTTTGATGCATAAGACTGAAAATTTCTATATGCAGGATAATAGTAAAAACATGCATAAGGTAACTGATGAGCTTTTGTTTATTATCGATGAGCAACATAACTCAATAGAGATGACCGACAAAGGTATTGATCTCATTACTTCAAAATCTGATGATTCTACTTTTTTCATTTTACCTGATATAGGTTCTGAAGTAGCGGAACTTGAAAAAATGCAATTAAAGGAATCTGAAAAATTAGCCAGGAAAGACAAGCTATTACAAGATTACGCTATAAAATCAGAACGAGTTCATACAATCAATCAATTATTAAAGGCATATGCTTTATTTGAGATTGATGTTGAATATGTGGTTATCGATAATAAGGTTAAAATTGTTGATGAACAAACCGGACGTATCATGGAAGGTCGCCGTTACTCAGATGGTTTACATCAGGCAATTGAGGCAAAGGAAAGAGTTAAAGTTGAAGCAGCAACACAGACTTTTGCAACCATTACATTGCAGAACTATTTTAGAATGTACCATAAACTTGCCGGGATGACTGGTACTGCCGAAACAGAAGCAGGAGAATTATGGGACATCTATAAATTGGACGTGGTTGTAATTCCTACAAACAGACCAATTACCCGTAAAGATGAAGAAGATTTAGTATATAAAACTAAACGTGAAAAATATAATGCCGTAGCAAATGAAATTTCAGATTTGATTAATAAAGGACGTCCTGTTCTTGTTGGTACTACTTCGGTTGAAATTTCTGAGTTATTAAGCAGAATGCTTAAGATTAAGGGAATAAAACACAATGTTCTTAATGCAAAATTGCACCAAAGAGAAGCTGATATTGTTGCCGAAGCAGGTAAATCGAAAACGGTAACTATTGCAACAAATATGGCAGGTCGTGGTACAGATATAAAACTTTCTAATGAAGTAAAAGAAGCAGGTGGTTTAGCTATTGTGGGTACTGAAAGACATGAGTCCAGGCGAGTTGACCGTCAGTTGCGTGGTCGTGCAGGACGTCAGGGAGATCCCGGTTCATCTCAGTTTTTTGTTTGTTTGGAAGATGATTTAATGCGACTATTTGGTTCTGATCGTATCGCAGGAATAATGGATCGACTTGGTTTGAAAGAAGGAGAGGTGATTCAGCATTCAATGATCTCAAAATCAATAGAAAGAGCACAAAAGAAAGTTGAAGAGAATAACTTTGGTATTCGTAAAAGATTATTGGAATACGATGATGTTATGAATTCTCAGCGTGAAGTTATTTATAAAAAACGTCGAAATGCACTTTATGGTGAGCGATTAAGTGTTGATATTGCAAACATGATGTCGGATGTGTGTGAAAGCATTGTAAATGAATTTCAGGACAATAGTGATTTTGATGGATTCAAATTTGAACTTCTTCGCACATTCTCGGTAGAATCGCCATTTACTCAGGAGAAATTCTTAAAAGAAAATGCTGAAGATCTTACGGATGAGCTATATAAATTAGTTTTAGAAACTTATAAACGTAAAGAAGAAGTGATTGCTCAACAGGCATACCCAGTTCTTAAGGATGTATACGAGAAAAGTGGTCATACCTATGAAAATATTGTTGTTCCAATTACTGATGGTTCAAAAACTATCCAGGTAATTACCAATCTTGAAAAGGCTTATAAAACCGAAGGACGCGATTTAGTAAAATCATATCAAAAATCGGCAATATTAGCTCATATTGATGAGTCATGGAAAGAACATCTTCGTGAGTTGGATGATTTGAAACAATCTGTGCAGGCAGCAACTTATGAACAAAAGGATCCTCTATTGATTTACAAGTTTGAATCATTTGAACTGTTTAAATCGATGATTGATAAGGTAAATCGCGGTGTTGTGGCTACCCTGGTGAAGG
>KB223693.1_pt11 | contig 12564 bp, 10 predicted proteins | sample 524768 | NCBI WGS metagenome assembly AMQJ01 (sample SAMN00998488, study PRJNA167727) | sediment metagenome | isolation source: subsurface aquifer sediment | place: USA: Rifle, Colorado | collected Aug-2009
GCACCGCGATTAGCATTATAAGGAGAAAATAGTGTCCTATTCAGCACAAGTATTCAGAATATTGATCGCATCACCTAGTGACGTTGCGGACGAAAGAGAAATTGCGGTGAAAACAATACAGGAGTGGAACGACCTTAACTCCGCAGAACGACAACTTGTCTTGCTGCCATTGAGATGGGAGACGCATTCGGCACCCGAGTATGGTAAACGGCCGCAAGAGGTTATAAATCGTCAAATTGTTGATCAGTGTGATCTTCTGGTGGGTGCGTTCTGGACTAGGATTGGTAGCCCTACTGGTGTAGCAGATAGCGGTACGTTGGAGGAAATAGAACGGGTCGCTAAGGATGGAAAACCCGTGATGCTATATTTTTCTAAAGCCAATAAAAATCCAGACGACATAGACCTCGAACAGCTCAAAAAGCTACGCGACTTTAAGAAAAAGACATTTCCAAACGCCTTGGTTGAAAACTATTCAGGCCCCGTCGAGTTTCGGGATAAATTGGCGCGTCAGCTAGAAATTCAACTCCGCGCGCTGTTGGTCGATGCGGGAGATGTCGTTCACGAAGACAACAAGTCCCCCTACACCGATATCGTATTACAATTTGCTGATCCAGACTCCGGAGAAGGAATTGGCGATACACAAGAAATATCCGCTACCCTCCTGAAGATAACCGACTATGAAGAGATACCAGATTATTCTCCAAAACGCGATACTCCACGCTCAAAAGAAAGGGAGGAGCTAATTGAAGTAATCATGAGCTCTCGACATAGAGGCAAGGACTATTACAGAGACTCAATCAATAAGATTATCGCAAAAAGCAAGAATCGTCCCATCCGGTTTTGGCTAAAGAACACTGGAACCGTCGGTGCCAGGGATGTATTCATTGACATTAAGTTAAAATCCGATAGCGAAAAAATATATCTATTAACTGCGCGCCGATTTGAGACCGAAGCAGGGGTTTTATATTTGGGTGACAATGAGTCCGTGGAGGTTACAAAGCTGAGCGATACCGCGTGGTCAACAAATCTTGAAATGAGAGCTCTTCAGCCAAAGAGAGAGGTAGCCCCGGGTCGAAAATTATTATTGGGAGGGGATGGAGACTGTCAGATCTCCGTAGAAGCCAGCATCTACGCGGACACATTATCGGAACCTATAATCCGAAAATTGACAATTGATTATAAGGTCAAAGTGGTTGAAACGAGTTATAAAAGCCTCCTAGAAGAACTTGAAGATCGCGAATAGAACCCAAAATGCTAACAATCGGCTGCACGAGGACGCCAAACTCTCCGCTGCGCTCCAAGCTGCGTAGGTTGGGTTGAGCTGCGTAGGTTGGGTTGAGGAACGAAACCCAACATTAAAGACTGATGAAAATTTTATGAATGGGATATGGGCTGAAAATTTATATGAACATAGATGGTTTGACGAATGCGCCTGGTTGAATGTTGGGTTTCGTTGCGCTCAACCCAACCTACATGGAGACCACATGGGATGGCACCGGGCAGATGGAGAGTGGGCAACACAAATTAATGAATCATGATGAAACGGTTAAGATATGCGGTACCGCCGGGCGAATATTGAAGGAGGAACTTATTTTTTCACGGTAGTAACGTTCGGGCGGAAAAAAATATTTTCGACTCCTGAGAACGTAGAACTGCTGCGGCAGGGAATGAAACATGTGATGAAAAAACATCCCTTTGTGATTGATGCCATGGTGGTTCTGCCGGATCATCTTCACTGCATCTGGACCCTGCCCCCCGAAGATGCTGATTTCCCGGTCCGGTGGCGGTTGATAAAAAGTTTTTTTACCCGGAATTGTGGTGCGGAATACAGGCAGAAAATATCTGATGCACGACAAAGGAAGACGGAACAGGCTCTGTGGCAGCGAAGATACTGGGAACATACCATAAAAGATGAGCAGGATTTTATGCGGCATGTGGAATACATTCATTACAATCCTGTTAAACATGGATTGGTCAATGCCCCGGGTGGTTGGGCGTATTCAAGTTTTCACCAGTATGTGAAACAGGGACGGTATCCGGAAAATTGGGGGGCTGGGGTAGTTTTGGATTTTGATGATGGTGTTGGGTGTGAATGATGGGTTTTGCAACGCCGTTGTTGGGTTTTGTTGGGTTTCGTTCCTCAACCCAACCTACGGAAAGGTGAACATGAATGGATTAGGGTGCCATTATAAATCATCTGCAGTTACGTAAATAGGGGACAGACCCCGTTTTATAAACGCCGGGATAAACTGGTATAGAGCAGAGGATGAAAGAGCCCCCCCACATAAAAGGAATAGCCGATCCATCATGAACCCAAGTCATGTGCGGGCAGTCGTGAGGCTCCACGTAAAGCACTTGACAGGGGAAGCGTAGGCCAGCCATTGAGCTCCGAAATCACCTAATCCGGCGTGTCGACTGCGGATCGTGTTTGGGAAGGCAACACGGTATGTGTCACTATACGGCAAGACATATTGTGGCCCCGCGGAGTCTGAGACCCTGTACATGCGTAGACGCTCTATGCTCGAGAAGCAAGGAGATCTCAATGATCTCCGGCATCAGTAATTTCCATGCCGAAGCGGTTGGGGAAGGGTATGGAGCATCTCACTCCAAGACCCGTTCAACCGCTCCGCAGATAAAACGTAACCTGTCAAGCTCTTCCTGGGGCATTCATCCGATTCAGCAAATCTACCGGTACCACGACGTTAATGCGCTTTTTGGGGCGGTATTCGTCCATAGCTTTTTCAGACGGCACCACAGGGAAAAAAAGGGATTGGTAGTAGGCTGGTAGTGGGGCTTTCCGATGTTCTTCATATAGCTGAAGAACAGGCCGGAATTCAGGCTGAACCTTGAACCTTGAATCGCATTTTGTTTCCATCAATTTGCCTGTACAAATCCCAGGGACGATGCTTGATAGGGCGGGACGGTGCCCTCTGAAATTCAGGAAAAATGTCATCCCAAATGCTTGATTCTTTATCCGACTTGTTTTATGTTTTTGATACTTAAATCTAAGAGGAAACTATGGATAAAGAACGGATTTTAACGCTTCTCAAACAATACAAAAAGCATACCGCCCCCAGATACGGGGTCGTACGAATGGGCGTTTTCGGATCTGTGGCCAGGGGTTCATCCAATGCTGCCAGCGATATAGATATTGTTGTTAAACTGAACCGGCAAAATTTGATTAACACCATCGGGTTAAAACAAAGTTTGGAGGATTTTTTCGGTGTGCCCGTTGATGTTGTCAACTACACTGAAAATTTGAGCCCCTTGTTGAAACAGCGTATCAATAAAGATGTCATATATGTATGACAAGGAAATCGTCCTTGATCTGTTGAACAGGATGGAAGCATTGACAGATCGAATTCATGAACGATTCAAAGGAATCAGGGACGTATCTGAACTGACAAGCTCTTCTGCTGGTGTAGAAAAACTTGATCTGTTATGGAGGGTTCATAAAAATGGATATCCACGCCTGGATCGCCGTTGCTACGTTGGTTGCGGCCATGGTTCTTTTTATCAGCAAGCTTATCCCTCTTGAGGCCACTGCTCTTTCGATCCCGGTTGTGCTTGCGGTCACCGGGACCGTTAATCCTGCTGAGGCAGCCCTCCGCGGGTTCGGTAACAGCGCGGTGATTTCCCTGGGAGCCATATTCGTGCTCTCGGCCGGGCTTAAGGAGAGCGGTGTGGCTACGCTGATGGGGAGAATGCTTGAGCGGTTCGGTGGCAAAAAAGAGTGGCGTTTGGTTTTGCTGATCATGGTCACCACCTGCGTTCTCTCCGCAATCATGTCAAACGCGGCCACTGTTGCGGTTTTCCTTCCAGCTGTTTTGGTGCTCTCGCGCAGGGCAGACATTTCCCCTTCTCGATTAATGATGCCCCTGGGGTATGCGGCGATTCTCGGCGGCACGCTTACCTTGATCTCGACGACTTCCAACCTCATCCTTGGAAGTGAACTTGACCGACTTAGCGGCGGAGATAAAGCTCTCGGGATGTTTGAGTTCGCTGTTTTAGGCGTTCCGATCTCTGTCGCCGGCATTGCATATATGGTTCTGATCGGGACCAGACTAATCGGTAAGAATAGGTTAGACAACACACCCAGGGTCGGAAGTTTCCAAGAGCGGTTGAAAAAACGGTACAATCCCGAAAAAAAACTTTTCAAACTGACCATTCCATCGGGGTCTGATTTGGCCGATGCCACAATTGAAAAGGCAAGCCTTGGAAAGCGATTCCAGATCGAGGTTGTCCAAATCGCCCGCAAAAAGGGTTTTATAAAACAATTCATAGACATCCAGCCGGATCTCAAGATGAATGCCGGCGATGTTCTCTTTGTCGATGGAAGGGACGAAGACGCTCAAAAACTTGCCAAAGTGCACTCAATTCCCATTGAGATTGCAACTGAGGTCGAGTTGGAGAGTCTGAGAGGACGCGGGATCAATATGGCTGAGGTATTAATTTCACCTCACTCTGCCTTCCTCGACAGAACCCTGATCGACATTAGTTTTCGAAGCGTGTTCGGACTATCAGTCCTCGCCGTTTTAAGAAGCGGTAAAATTATCGAAAAAGACGTAGGTGCTACCCCGTTGAAACTTGGCGATGCCCTGCTCGTATACGGCCCCGTCCGATACTTCCGAAAGCTTGAGGAAAATAATGATCTGGTGCTTCTGGATCGGCAACAATCTGAAGAGGATGTCCGACACGCACCTATCGCGCTTGTGCTTCTGGCCGTGGCCCTTTTACCGCCGGTTCTCGGATTGTTCCCTCTTGCGGTCAGTGCATTGGCCAGTGCGCTTTTAATGGTGGCGACCGGCTGTGTCTCGCTTCGAGGCGCTCAAAAAGCAATTGATTTTCGAATCCTATTTCTGATTATAGGTACAATTCCTCTGGGTGACGCACTATTCCAGACCGGCGTGGCGGGTAAAATGGCCGCCAATTTGTTCCCGGCGGAGATGAGTTTGGGGCCGTTCTATGTTTTGGGGGTGCTGTTTGTGGTTTCTTCTCTGTTTAGCACGGCGTCTAACAATGCGGCAGCCGCCGTTATCCTTGCACCGGTTGCTTATGCTGCAGCAGAAGCTAGCGGTATTGATGTCAGTAAAACATTTCTCGCTGTGGCCTATGGCGCCAGTTGCGCTTTTGTTCTCCCGTTCGCTCATCAATGTAATTTGATGACCATGGGGCCCGGAGGATACAAAACAAAGGATTTCATCAAGGTCGGAGTTGGTTTGTCTCTGGTCATGGGGACGACGGCGGTTGTTCTTCTCGCTATATAGAGTGTTTTGAAGTTAGGGCGATGGTCAAAATTAAATATGCCATAGATTCCCCGGACTTTACTTTTTATTGTGGGTGATTATCGTTGTTAGGGTAACCAAAAACAAACCCTGGTGACCCATGAAAAAAAATATTGCTGCCGCTGTAACCCAGACAGCTGATAATTATGCTGTTGATAGCCTATCTTCCCTGCATCCCCTGGAAGAAGATTCCCGGTCCAAGGAACTGGACCGGATCATTGTCCGGGGTGCCAAGGAACATAACCTTAAAAATATTGATGTAGAGATCCCCAAAAAAAAGCTGGTGGTTCTCACGGGTGTTTCCGGGTCGGGCAAGTCGAGCCTGGCCTTTGATACCATTTTTGCCGAAGGCCAGCGCCGGTATGTGGAGTCCTTGTCCTCCTATGCCCGGCAGTTCATCGGGCAGATGGAAAAACCGCGCTACGATACCATCCGGGGCCTTTCTCCCACCATTGCCATTGAACAGAAGTCTGCTTCCAAAAATCCACGCTCCACCGTGGGTACCATCACTGAAATTTACGACTACCTGCGGGTGCTCTTTGCCCGGGTGGGGACCCAGTATTGCTATAAATGCGGGAAAAAGGTGGGACGGGGTCATGCCCAGGCCATGGTCTCCCAGATTATGGATCTGCCTGACGGGTCCAAGATCCTGATTCTGGCGCCCATTGTGGAAAACCGCAAGGGGGAACATCGGGAACGCCTTGAAGAGCTCAAACGCGAAGGCTATGCAAGGGTCCGGGTGGACGGGGTGGTCCAGGATCTTGAAAATGTCCAGGCCCTGGCCCGCAATAAAAAACACCACATTGAAGTGGTTATAGACCGGCTGGTGGTAGCGCCCCAGGCCGCGTTTGAAAAACGGCTCACCGATTCCGTGGAAGCGGCCCTGAAACTGGGCGCAGGCCAGCTCATTGTGCACATGCTGGGCCGGGAAGACTTGAAAATGAGCGAGGCACGTTCCTGTTGCGGCATTGCCTATCCGGAACTTACGCCCCAGATTTTTTCTTTTAACTCTCCTTTGGGCATGTGTCCGGACTGTAACGGTATCGGCACCCTTTTGGCCATTGATCCGGATAAGGTGGTGCCGGATACCAATCTATCCATCCGTGAGGGTGCGGTGGTTCCCTGGAAAAACTATTTCATCAAGAACCCGCGCTTCAACAATGAAAATTCCTGGGGCAAGGGCCAGTTACTGGCCATGGAGGAACAGTGGGGTATTGATTTTGATATGCCCTGGAAAAAGCTGCCCAAAAAAGACAGGGATCTGCTGCTCTACGGCTCCGGAGATAAACAGATGACCGTGAACTGGAACTCGTCAAAGATCCAGGGTCAATTTTCCCGCACCCACGAGGGTCTGATCCACACCTTGATGCGCCGGTACAGGAACACCCAGTCCGAACACCAGAAAAAGTACTATACCGATTTCATGACTTCGGCCATCTGTCCGGCATGTAAGGGGCGGCGGCTGCGGGATGAAATTTTGCATGTCAGGATCAATGAAAAATCCATTATGGATGTCACTGAGATGACCGTGAAAGATGCCTATAATTTCATCTCTTCACTGGCGTTGACCGGCAGCAAAAAGCTCATTGCCGCAGAACTGCTCAAGGAGATCCGGGATCGTCTGGGTTTTCTGGTGAACGTCGGTTTGGATTATCTCTCCCTGGACCGGTCCGGTCCCACGCTTTCCGGCGGGGAATCCCAGCGCATCCGCCTGGCCTCCCAGGTGGGGTCTGAACTGACCGGGGTGCTTTATATTCTGGATGAACCCTCCATCGGCCTTCACCAGAGAGACAACATTAAATTGCTGTCCACGCTGAAGCATCTGCGGGATATCGGCAACACCCTGCTCATTGTGGAGCATGACCAGGAAACCATGGAGGCCTCGGACTGGATTGTGGACATCGGCCCGGGTGCCGGTCATCTGGGTGGCGAGATCGTAGCCCAGGGTACCCCTGAACAGATCAGGAACAACCCGGTTTCCCTCACCGGTCAATTTTTAAGCGGACATGAGACCATTGCCGTGCCTGAAAAACGAAGGACCCCCAAAACCATGGGAGATAAATGGCTCACCATCCACGGGGCATGTGAAAACAACCTGGCCAACATCACAGCCAAAATCCCTGTGGGGCTTTTAACGGCCGTCACCGGTGTGTCCGGAGCCGGTAAATCCACCCTGATCAACCAGATTCTTTACCCGGCCCTGGCGGTAAAACTGCACGGCTCCCAGATGAGTGTGGGAAAACATAAAAAGATCACCGGGCTGTCCCACATTAATAAAATCATCAACATTGACCAAAAACCCATCGGCCGGACCCCGCGCAGCAATCCCGCCACATATACCAAGCTGTTCGATCCTATCCGGGACCTCTTTGCCATGCTGCCCGAATCCGAGGCCAGGGGATATAAAAAAGGACGGTACTCTTTTAATGTTAAGGGTGGCCGGTGCGAGGCCTGTCAGGGCGACGGATACATCAAGGTGGAGATGCACTTTCTGGCCGATGTGTTTGTGCCCTGTGACGTATGCCACGGCAAGCGGTTCAACAAGTCCACCCTGGAAATTAAGTACAAGGATCATTCCATTGCCGATGTATTGGATCTTTCCGTTGTGCAGGCCAGGGATCTGTTTGACGCCTATCCCAAGATCATAAGGATTCTGGATACGCTGGTGGATGTGGGGCTCTCCTATATTAAACTGGGTCAGGCCGCCACCACCCTGTCGGGCGGCGAAGCCCAGCGGATTAAGCTGGCCCGGGAGCTTGCCAGAAAGGACACCGGCGACACCCTTTATATCCTGGACGAGCCCACCACCGGGCTGCACTTCCAGGACATCCGTATGCTGCTGCAGGTGCTCCAGCGCCTTACCCATGCCGGCAACACCGTTGTGATCATTGAGCATAATCTGGATGTGATTAAGACGGCAGACTGGATTCTGGACATAGGTCCCGAGGGGGGCAGCGGCGGGGGACGGCTTGTGGCGGTCGGTCCGCCTGAGGATGTGGCTAAAGACCCCGACAGCTATACTGGCCGGTATTTAATTCCCATCCTTAACTCCGGCGGTTACATTTCTGGTTGATGAGTTACGTTTTTTGCACCTTTTCGGAATCAGAAGTGAAAATTTTGTAACTCGGTTTTTTATTGGCAGAATGTCTCTTTTTGAGAAAAAAGCTTTAAATATAAGTAGTTGTATAATTGGTATGTTATTTGCAAATAATAATTATGCATGACAAAGGGTGCAATAATCCCCTGAAGCCACTGCATACGCCATCTGTCCTTGTCTCTCCACCATCATCAGCTTCCTGTGTTGGAAGAGCATTTCCACACATGGCCTCACAATTAAATGATGATTTAAAAAAGGAAAAGAATTGTGATCAGGCAGGCTTCAGTCCTGTTTGATAGACCGATTCAAAGCTAAAATGCCCTGTGGACTATAAGCCACAGGGCGTTTTGGCGTTTTGTTCAGGCTGATGCTTACAAGGATATCTAAAACAGCTAAAAATGAAAATATCGTTGCTATGGATGAAGTTTTGGTAACCATTTTATATATGAATTCTTGTTTTTTTATATATTTTGTTTAAATTCAATATGTTATTGTTTGGCATGCCCTTTGCTATGCTATGTCACGTTCATTGCTATACCGGCGATGGATTTTAAAGAATTAAGGAGATGTAAACGATGGCAATGATCAGAGAAAATATTAGAAATAAAAACAAAATTGCAGCCCTGGCTTGTATCCTGGCAGTTTTGGCAGCGGTCTTTTTATATGGCACAGGCGGTTCATCTGCCATCCAATTTCTTAAAGGGGTGGTTTGGGGGCGTGCGTTGATTGCCGTATTCTCGATTTTTTCCAGTCTTGCCTTGGCAGAGCTGGTATGGAGAATTATTCTGGTTCTGAAATACAGGCCAATTCTGAGTGTGTCCGATGATCAGCTGCCCACTTGTACAATCGTAGTACCGGCTTACAATGAGGGGCGTCAGGTTTTTGATACCCTTAAAAGTCTTGCTGCCAGCAACTATCCCAGGAATAAAATTCAACTGATTGCGGTGGATGACGGCAGTATGGATGACACCTGGAAATGGATTAAACAGGCCAAAAGAACCCTTTCATTATCTGTTCTGACCATACGTCAGCCCCGGAATCAGGGCAAACGCCAGGCCCTTTATGATGGGTTTAAGAAAAGTAGAGGCGCGGTTCTGGTGACAGTGGATAGTGACTCCATGGTGGAACCCGACACCCTTAGGAATCTGGTGACGCCTTTTGCATTAAATCCCGATGTCGGCGCTGTTGCAGGCAATGTTCGGGTGCTCAACCAGTCCCAGGGTATTATTCCCCGGATGGTGGACATTGTTTTTGTCTTCAGCTTTGATTTCATTCGTGTCAGCCAGAGCATGGTCCGTACAGTGACCTGTACGCCCGGTGCCCTGTCTGCATACCGTAAATCCGTTGTCATGGGTGTGCTTGATGAATGGCGGAACCAGACTTTTCTTGGGCGGCCCGCCAATATCGGCGAAGACCGCGCAATGACAAATATGATTCTTCGCCAGGGTTATGATGTGGTGTTTCAGCAGAATGCCAGGGTTTTTACCGAGGTCCCTGTGGCTTATACCCAGCTGTGCAAAATGTATTTGAGATGGGCCAGGAGCAATGTACGTGAGACCATTGCCATGGCCTCCTTTATATTTACGCGGTTTCGCCGGGGATCAATGCTTGGGGCGCGGATCAACCTGGTTTCCGACGTGATCAAACTTACTGTGGCCCAGCTTTTTTTCTTGATGTCCTGGGGACTGATTTTGTGGAATCCGGCCATATTCGGGAGTAAGACCATTGTCGGAATTGTGCTGGGCTCCAGCCTGGCCGCCACGATTTACGCCTGTAAATTCGGTAAGATTTCCTCAGTACTGGCATTTGTTTATGGCTTTTTCTTTTTCATCGCCCTGAGCTGGATCAAGCCCTATGCCCTGATAACCCCTCATCACTCCCGTTGGCTGACACGTGACTGTCCAAAGGTCAATCCGGACAATGATCTTCACCACCAATTAAGTGCCCGGCAGTTGACCTGATCTTTTCTTAACTATTTTCTTTTCTTTGGGCACGGCGCACTGTTCCGGTGCTGCCGTGCCTTCCTTGCCTTGGCAATCATTTTTCCATCGCCTACAGTTTTAATATCACCTTATCATGAAGCCGCGTTATTGAGAAACAATTCCTTGTCCCCGGAATTCACAACCTTTTGAGTTAGATCTTTTTCGCTTTTGAACATCAAGGCGTTTTCAATGGCATTCCCGGCAGCGTTACCGCCTTTTTGAACCCGTTTCCCTGGAAGGTGGGCATAGCGTTGGAGTATGGAAAATGTTTTGGGGTGAGAGGATGCAGGAAAAAATCTATCAGAAGATCATTAAAAAAACGGTTGAACTGCTTACATAGTGCTTACAAAAATGGCGGAAGCACATGGGAATCGAACCCACCCGCGAGGGTATCAGCCCCGCACATCGGATTTGAAGTCCGAGGGCCCCACCAGTGAGCCGCGTGCTTCCGTAGTCTTCTATATAAAATATACTTTTAGCTTATTGCTTGTCAATTTCTTTTAAAGGCCCAACAAATATGTGCGTTGCAGATATTCGGTTTTTCGTTCCGGCCTTAAATAATTTATTCGGTTCCTTCAAGTACCAGTTCTTTGACCATGGGAAAAATTTCGTTCCAGGACGCACATCGAACCAAGTTGTCATGCCTGATGCACTCCCGGTTCCAGGGCTTGTGTATCAATGCTGTGGGTACCTCCATGTTCCGGGCTAGAAACAGGGCCATGTCCGGGGAATCTTCCACAGCCAGATCGTAAGACATCATGGATAACTCCTCTTTTGAAATGGCCAGACAGAGGTCATTTCCGGGGCGGTTGTACTTATCCACCATGATGAATCCCCTGAAAGGTACATCATTCCTTTCAAGCCAGGCCAGAGTTGCTTCCTGGGTCGAGGTGGGACGGCCTGTTACAATATCAATGATGTGACCCATATCAGTCCATGCCTTCAGGGTTTGAACCGCTCCTTCAACCGGCTCAAATCCCATAAGAAAATCAGGCTTATGAACCAGGTCAAAAAAATATTTGAACTCATTATCCGTCAACTGAAAACAATGTTTCAGATCAAAACCGGTCAGGTTTTCAAAAGAGACGGTTTTGCCGAACTCCTGGGCCACGACATCCGGATAAGTTTCTGTGGTCCTGGACACGACATCATCCACATCCACATATATGGTTTTGGGTTGAAAATAGTTCACCAGTCTGCCCTCTTTTATTGTACATTCAACACGGCATTATTTCCCACAGAAGGCTTTTAGCAGAATATCAGGCGTTTTGCAAAATCAATTGTTTAAATACAGAAAACGCAACCCCGGCCCTTCCTCCATAGAAAATTCAAGCTTGCCGAAATACCATAAACCTGATTGAATACGGCCATGAAACTTGAAAATATAAAAACACCTGATTTAAATATTCCTTTGTTTGAAGCGGCGCCCGGCCAGTTCTGGTGCATTTTGGGCCAAAATCGATCCGGCATTGACTCTTTTTTCAGCCTGTTGTCCATAGACCACGCAAAAATTCCGGGTACTGAAATCTGCCTGCCCAAAGATATGGGGATTTTTTCCTTTGCCGGCCAGCAGGAGGTTTTTGAACAGGAACTCAAAAGTGATGATACCGATTTTATGGACCGTCTGGACCCGGGTACGCCGGCCCGGGCCTTTATTCATGATCCGGATCAATACACAGATATGATCTGCGCCTTTGGCATGGATCATGTCCTGGAGCAGGGGTATCGACAACTATCCACGGGCCAGACAAGAAAATTGCTGCTGCTGTCCAGGATATCTTCGGGCAGCCAATGGCTGTTGATACAGTCCCCTTTTGACGGCCTGGACAAGGCTGGCTGCAGGCAGCTTGATATGGCACTGGATCATTGCAGGGGGCGCGGAATGGGTATTCTGGCGTTTGTTTATGATCCCGGGGACATCCCCGCCGGCGCCACCCACATTGCGGTGATTGAAAATGGGCACATGCCCTTTAAGGGGTCTCGACAGGAGATATTGCCCAGGCTTTTTGAATTGCAGGGACAGGCGAGCTTTTCAGCGGACATCAATGATCTGAAACCTGTAAAAAATACTTTTTCAGAAAATGTTCTCCCCGGAGAAACGTCTCAGACAACGGAATTGGTCAGACTTGAAGACGGAAATGCGGGTTATTCCGGCAAGCCGGTTTTTTCCCATCTTAACCTGTGCGTAGCCCCGGGCGAC
>KB226931.1_pt42 | contig 12562 bp, 11 predicted proteins | sample 524768 | NCBI WGS metagenome assembly AMQJ01 (sample SAMN00998488, study PRJNA167727) | sediment metagenome | isolation source: subsurface aquifer sediment | place: USA: Rifle, Colorado | collected Aug-2009
AATAATCCGATTGTGCTGGTTGTATAGTACCTAAACCAGGTCCTCCCCTAACCACATTTAAAATTAAACAAGGAAGTTCTGCACCAGCAATATATGTAATACCTTCTTGTTTTAAGCTTATACCAGGACTTGAAGATGATGTCATAACCATTTTACCAGCACCAGCACCACCATAAACCATATTGATAGCAGCTACTTCGCTTTCTGCTTGAAGAACAACCATTCCTGTTCTAAGTTCTGGTCTTTCCATCATAAGGTACTCAAGAACTTCTGATTGCGGAGTAATTGGATATCCAAAATACCCGTCGACACCTGCACGAATAGCTGCTTCAGCTATCGCTTCGTTGCCTTTCATTAATCTTAATTCTTTCATTATTATAGTTCTTTTTTAATTTAATACTACTCAACTTTTTTTCTGTAAACAGTAATTACTCCATCCGGACAAACAATAGCACAATTAGCGCAACCTGTACAAGAATCAGGATTAGCCATATAGGCATAATGGTATCCTTTTCCATTTACATCATCGGCTAGTTGAATTACTTCTGTTGGACAATTGGGGATACAAACTTCACAGCCTTTGCATTTCTCAATGTCAACTACTATTGACCCTTTAACTTTTGCCATTATATTTAATATTTAGTTTTATGTTATTTTAAAAATGTATCCAAAGATACGGTTTTTTACTGTTATTTTCAGGTAAAAACTTCAATATCAAGCCTGTTATTCAGCAGGTTTATTAAGCTTTTACCATCATTCAAGCCTTACCATAAAAAAGCCGGTATTGATATAAACCGGCTATCTTTTTAACTATGATGCTCATTAAAAAATTTTAATCTTTCCTCAAGATCTTTTAACTGGCTTCTTTGTATCTGAGAAACACAAGCCCGTAAACCTTCAATTCTTTCACTTCCTGTAGTGGCTAAAGAAATAGCACTAATACCATAATAAAGTAATTCCTCCAGTAATTCAACCCCATTCATTCCGGGATACGAAAAAGTGAAATAGAAACCATCTGCCAAGGGTTGATCTTCGTCCATATTATAAACAATATCAAATCCATTATCAACAAAGAGTTTCTTCATGATTTTTGCTCTTTCGCCATATTCCTTAACACTTTCAACAAAATTAAAATCACCATCGTTAGCAGCTTTTAACATTGCAGCTAGGCCATACTGTGCTGAATGACTTGTTCCTGAAGAAAGAGAGTAAATCGCTCCATAAATCATTGAATATCCAAAACCATCTGTTTTAAAAAATCTTTTTAAATCAGGGAATTTTCTGTTAAACAATCCATTAGATATGGCCATCATTCCAATTCGTTGTCCTGCATAACTAAATGCTTTTGAACTCGAAATCAGTAATATATAATTATCGGTATAATTAGCCACTGAGGCCTGATATGGAGCAACGCCGGGTTTAGATAAATCTTTACGAAAGTCCATTGCAAAATAAGCAAGGTCTTCCATAATAATAACATCATATTTGGTTGCTAATTCTCCAATTATTTCCAGCTCTTTTTCAGTAAAACAAATCCATGAAGGATTATTTGGATTTGAATACAATATGGTTGATATGTTTCCTTTTTCAAGATAAGATTCCAGCTTGGCTTTCAGCTTATCACCACGATAATTATAAACATCAAAAGAGTCATATTTTAATCCAAGGACATTGTGTTGCATTTTTTGAACAGGAAATCCGGGATCGATAAATAATGTGGTATCCTTTTTTGCATCGCGCCGACAAGAAACCATAAATGATGCAAATGCACCCTGCATTGATCCTACGGTTGGAATACAATTTTTTTCATCAACTTCAATATTCATGAAACTCTTTATAAAGCGTGATATTTCTTTTTTCAGGATATCAACGCCTTCGATCATTGGATATTTTGAAGCTACTCCACTTCGTAACGCACTAATTTCACCTTCAATACCAACCTGCGCAGGAGGTAATCCAGGTACACCCATTTCCATTCGGATGTATTTTTCACCTGTTTCCTTCTCAATTTCATTTACCAATCGAACAAGTTCGCGTATGGAAGCCAGACCTACTTTCTCGAGCCCGCTTTGCTGCAACTTATTTTGTACAACACAAGCATCAATTGGTGTTTTTTTTGTTAATGAATCACTCATATCTAAAACTTTTTAGGGGTGATTTTTGATTTATTTAAATTGATTTTTAATTTTTGATACCCATGCATTTACTCTTTCATCAGTTAATTCAGGTTCGAAGTCTTCATTTACTGGTAAACCTATAAACTTGCCATCAAATACAGACTCAGACTCTCTAAAATCGTATCCTTCAGTTTCAACCTGACCTATTATTTTTGCTCCTTTGGGAAGAATAGTATTTGCAACTAATCCTAAAGCATCAACAAAATGCAGGTCGTACGTAATTTGATCACCTAAACCAAACATTGCAATTATTTTATTTGAATAATCAACTTTTTCTATCTCGGGTAAAAACAAATCCCAGTCGTTAGCAGATTTATCGGCATCCCAGGTTTCTTTACCTATTGTTGACATACCGTAAATCACATTTTCGTATTTCTCAATATCGGCAGATTTAGCATTTTTCACAGGAACTAAATCCACATTTTCGTTACCTAATGCTGCAGCAACTTTTTTTGCTACTCTTTCTGTTGATCCACCAAGTGGACCATAAAATAATCCTATTTTTTTCATCTTCTTTATTTTTATATTTTCTCTTTACTTACAAAGATAGTTATTGTTTTAAGCTTCTAAAATTTATTTCTTTTGGATCAAATTAAATGCATAACTAAATAATGGATTTACAATTAAAGAAACAATCATTCCGACTGTTCCTGCCTGAGGAGATGATTTTGGCCCCCAAATAATAAATAAAGCAATGCAAACGCTTAATCCTAAGAATGATGATGAAATTGCACCAAATTTATTCATTTTCTTACTAAATAATCCCCATACAAAAGGGCCTAAAAAGAACGATCCAACAGCTCCCCATGAGATTCCTAATATGGCTACAATTGAATTAGGTTTTATAAGAGCAATGATAACTGATATGAAAACAAAAAGAACACTGCCTATTCTCATTAAGCCTGTAAGTCTCCTATCGTTTACGTTTTTATTAATAAAACCAGCATAAAAATCTTTTACTAAAGACGAGCTGGAAATCAATACCAGGGCAGCTAAAGTCGACATTGAAGCCGATAAGATTAATATTAAAATAATTATAGTTAAGGATTCAGGTACAACCATATTTAAAAGTTCCGGCATTAATGCATCCGGATCTAAAACACCTATATCACCTGTTGGAAAAGACAGTGGCGCATTTACAGGATTTAAAAACACATGAGTAGTTGATCCAATAAAATATGCTATACAGCCTATTAATAAAGCAAAGAATGTAGATGCAATCATACCAATTCGTATTGATCTTCGATCTTTAACAGCATAAAATTTTTGAATTAATTGAGGCATTGCAAAGGGAGCAACACTTGTTAAGAAGATTAAAGAAAATAGTGGCCACCAACCCGGAGGGCCAACAACTTCAGTTAATTTTGGATTGATATTAGACAAGGTTTCAGTTATAGATATTATTCCTCCGCCTTTATTCACTGTAAATAATAATAGTACAATTACACTAGCAGTCATGATCATACCAAAAACAGTATCGATCATGGTCATCGATTTATAACCACCCAATGCCAGATAAATGGAAGTAAAAACACCCATTGCAACTACAATATGCCAATATTCAATTTCTGAAAATGAAGCTTCAAATAACTTAGATAAGCCAATAAATACTGCAGCGGAATAAGGAACTAAGAAAACAAAAATTGCAACTGACGAAGCCAGTTTTAAGAAACTACTATCATATCTTTTTTCAAAAAATTCACTTATCGTAGATACTCCATATTCGGTCGACATTTTTTTTATTCTCCATCCCATGATTGCCCAAACACCCAGAACACCAATTAAAGCATTAAAAACTCCAATCCAAATGCCTGAAAAACCAAATCCCCAACCTACTTTCCCTGCAAAACCTATAAAAACAACTGCAGAGAAATATGCAGTTCCGTATGAAAAGGCTGTCATCCATGGACCCACATTTCCACCACCTAAAAAGAAATCAGAAAAGGATTTTGTTTTACGCAAACCAACTATTCCGATTATGATTATCATTAATGCATATGCGACTAAAACAATTATTTTTACTGCCATTTTTTATATTATTAAAAGAAATGAAATACTGAAAATAATACTCTTGTATTCGAAACTTCGTGAGAACTAATTGCCTTACCATAATTATCAAAATCATTACCATAAGCTGCAACTGTATATTCCAGTTCAAGAGCTAACATAAAATTCTTTATTTTATGAGTTATGGTTGGTGTAATTCTGTATATATAATCAATGTTTAAAGCCATTCCATAGGTATCTCCAACAACAGGATCAACAGCCCCAAGATTTTTTGTATATCCGCCAAACAATCCAAATTTGGTTTGATCTCCGTAAATTACGTTTGCCCAGGTATAAAAATGGTTGAATGGAGTATATTTTTCAAATCCAGTCAAGCTATCTAAAACACTAACCCCATAACCTCCGGGCATAACGCTTTCCGAAAGATTTTGTCCATAGATTGCTTTAGCTTTCAATTCAAACTTAGATCTCTTAAATTTAAGATATCCCATCCATGCATACGAGTTTAATTTTTCATCAGTCACATAAACTAAATCATCTGTAATTAACGAAGTAGTTGAAGTTCTTGGTTGAATACATTTATAATCTGCGGCCAATCCAAACAAGAAATCGCCCGGGCTATATTGAATCTGCAAATGTAAATTAGGAATATTTGAGTTTTTAAGATATTGCGCCGATTTACCATCAGGGCCGCTATTTACATAATCGCTTTGAGAAATAGCAGCACCAATAAACTTAAAATCACCAATTTTATGTGAAACCTGAAGCATCGGACTTCGATTAAAAGGCTGGAAAGGAATTCCTGTATTTAAAGACATTACAGAAGGGTAAACTTCTTTAACAAACATTGGATGCCACTCTCTTCCGAATAATATTTCTGTATTTTCCCAATTTAGCTTTGAATAAGCATGACGCAAACGTATCCTGCTTGTAGAATAACCTCCTGTAACACCAGTAAAATCTACCTCCACTAAACCTGTTAATTTTGCACCGAACACATCTGGCCCTATTACAGCACCTCTTATCCTTGAAGAAATATCAACTATGCCAACTGAACTTTTTGCGTTAATATCTTTACCATTTTCGTCGTAACTTATATCTTTAGGAAAAATATGCAACAGGCCTTCTAATGCGTCTACATTCTGACGAGAGTCGTAATAAATATCACTTTTAATAAACCCGGAGGCTTCAAATTTAATTTTCTTGTCTTCTTCCTGAGCAAATATACGAGATGCAAAGAGGAGAATTAATAAAGCTGAATATGTAATTTTCATCACTAAATTATTTAACTTTTTCTGATTTAATAAATCCAAATCTTTCAAATCCTTTCACAAAACTCTCTTTGAAATGTGACCATTTTAGAATTAATCCAAGAATTAACACAACTGCCATTACAATTAGCAATTTCTCATTGAACCTTAAATCTTTAAACTTTCGCATCTCTATTTTTACTTTTCAATTCTAATTCGTGCATCTACCGCAACAACCCTATCTGCTTTTCCTAACAAAGGATTCAAATCCATTTCTGCAATTTCGGGTGCAGCCTTTACCAGTGCAGAGACACGGCTTACAATTTCGGCAAACATTTCTTCGTTTACACCTTCCTGTCCGCGAACACCCTTAATGATTCCATAACTACGAAGATTTTTAATCATTTTGGCAGCCTCATTTATTGCTATTGGTGCTAATCCTGCACTAACATCTTTTAATACTTCGATAAAAATTCCACCTAAGCCACATAGCACCATATGTCCAAATTTTGGTTCTGCTTTCGCACCTACAAACAATTCAGTTCCTGAAAGCATAGGTTGCAATAAGATGGCTGTGGTATCTTTGATTTGAATCATTCGATCAAATTCTTTGGCTACAGTTTCTGTATCTTTTACATTCAACACAACGCCACCAACATCCGATTTATGAACCGGTCCTACAACTTTCATTACAACGGGCAATCCTAATTTTTCAGCAGCTTTAACAGCTTCTTCTCTGTTCGTAACAACAGCCTCTCCTGCTCTTGAAATTCCGGCAGCATCAAGTAAAGCCTGAACCTTCTCCGGTGCGATGTATCCATTTTCTGAATGATCAATAATGGTTCTGATTTTATTATGATCTAGTTGAGGTAATTCAATTTTTTCCGGAGCTGGCTTTTCTGTATGAAACACCTTTGCCAGAGCGTTCCCGAATACTACCTCATCAGGGAAGTTAATCCGTCCTTTAGCAATAAATGCATCAATCTCATCCTTAACATTGATAACTGATGGTAAAATAGGATAAATTGGCTTTTTACAAACTTTCATCTTTTCATCCAGTAGATCATACACATCATAGACAGGAAATAATCCAGGACTACCAAAAATTACAGCCATTGCATCAATATTTTCAAAATCATTTTCGCAGGCATCAATAATATGACCTAATTGTTCCGCATTTCCGGTAGCTAAAAAATCAATTGGATTGGCTACAGATGAGCCCGGATAAAGTTTTTCCAACAATGCATCAGCTTTTGGTCCTTCGATATGAGGAATTTCTAATTTATTGTTCGATAAAGCATCTGTTAACATTACTGCAGGTCCGCCTGCGTGAGTAATAATTGCAATATTTTTGCCTTTTAATTCAGGATGCATAAATATTGAAGCAACAGTTGCCAGTTCGTCGCGTCCTGCACAACGAACAACCCCAGCTTTTCTAAATAAAGCATCAACTGCAACATCAGAACTTGCCAATGCTCCCGTATGTGAAGATGCGGCACGGCTACCAGCATCTGAACTACCAGCCTTAATTGCTGCAATTTTACATCCTTTACGAATTAATGATGATGCATGCTTCAGCAACATCTCAGATTTATCAATGCTTTCAATATATAATAACTTAACTTTTGAGCTTGTTTTTGGATCAAAACTCTCATCCATATATTTAACAATCTCCTCAACTCCTAATTGAGCACTATTACCAACAGAATATACGCTTGAGAATTTTAAACCTTTAGGAATACCAGATTCCATGATAAAAACTGCTGTAGCTCCAGATCCCGAAATAAAATCAACACCTTGTGGATCTAAACTTGGAATAGGTGTAGTAAATATTCCATTATGATTTTGATTTAATACCCCTACGCAGTTTGGTCCTATTAAACAAGCTTCGTTTGCATTTATAATATCAACAACTTCTTTTTCGAGCTTTGCTCCTTCTTCGTTTTCTTCGCTAAATCCGGCCGACAAAATAATAAATGCTTTTGTCCCTTTTTGCTCTGCCAACAACCTTACCGTATCCGGACAGAATTTAGCTGCTATAGCCAAAATTGCCATATCAACCTGAGGTAAATCAGTAAGAATTTTATAGCTCTTTACTCCTTGTACTTCATCTTCCTTAGGATTTGCAACATACAAATCACCTTTAAAATTACCATCAATAAGGTTTTTGAGAACTTTACCTCCCGGCTTCTGAATATTATCCGAACCACCTACAACAACAATACTTTTAGGGTCAAGAAGTTGTTTTGTTATCATACTTAAAATCTTTTACTATTTTTATAAAGTTGCACAAATTTAGTAAAAATAATAAGACAAGTTAGTTACAGATTGTAAGTAAACCTTCGATATTAATTAGAATTCAAAACTAAAGCATAAGAATATGAATCTTTTGAGCACTTACAGTAATAAACATATTCTGCAACATATTAATAAAAGACAAAAAAGTCTTTTATTAAATATTTAATATTCAAATGATGTTACTACATTTGTGAACTGAATAACAATTGATTTTTTATGGAAACCAAAATTGACGAAATTCTTAACCAGAATACATTCTCGAAAGCAGATCTTATTTCTCTTTTACAAACGGATAAAGAAACCCGAAATAAAATTTTTACACAGGCAGCAAAAATAAAAGCTGAATATGTAGGTAAGAAAGTATACTATCGCGGACTAATTGAAATGTCGAATATATGCAGTAAAAACTGTTATTATTGTGGTATAAGGCTTGACAATAAAAATGCTAATCGTTATGATATTTCTGATTCCGAGATTTTAGATGCAGTTAAATTTGCTTATGAAAGTAATTATGGTTCTGTTGTTTTGCAGGCTGGAGAAATCTCATCACCAACTTTCACCAAACGAATTTCAAATTTATTAAAGCAAATTAAAGACATTTCTAACAATGAATTAGGAATCACCATTTCATTGGGAGAACAACCCGATGAAGTGTACCAGGAATGGTTCGAAAATGGGGCTCATCGTTATTTATTGCGTATTGAATCTTCCAATCCCGATTTATATTATAAAATCCATCCTCAGAACAAAAAACACGATTTCGAGACACGTATGGCTTGTTTAAAGTCATTACAAAAAATTGGATACCAAACAGGAACAGGTGTTATGATAGGTCTTCCCTTTCAAAGCTATGAAGATCTCGCTAATGATCTTTTATTTATGCGCGATTTTGATATAGATATGTGTGGTATGGGTCCGTATATTGAACATGTTGATACTCCCTTATATCAATACAAAGATTTGCTAATGCCCATTGACGATCGATTTACATTAACTCTAAAAATGATAGCACTTTTAAGAATCATCATGAAAGACATTAATATTGCTGCAGCAACTGCATTGCAAGCTATTGATCCTATTGGTCGTGAAAAAGCAATTAAAGTTGGAGCAAATATTATTATGCCCAATATTACTCCTGGTATGTATAGAGATAATTATAAACTTTACGAAAACAAACCCTGCACCAACGAAGAAGCTGCCGACTGCACAAATTGCATGGAAATTCGAATTGGAATTACCGGTGACGATATAGGATATGGTGAATGGGGTGATTCGAAACATTTTGAAAAAAGAGTATAATAGTTTTTCTTAAAAAATATTATATTTGTTATATATTTAATTTATTGGGAAATATGAAAACATTTAAATTTGCAGTTATATTTACATCTGTATTTGTTAATTATATCATTATTGCGAATGCACAGGAAGAAAATATAAATACCAGGTTTTCTGAAAATTCCATGTTCTTATTTAATTCCTTTGAAGAGGGAGTAGCATATTTTAATGATGAAGGAATCTCAAAATCAAAATTTAATTACAATGTTGTTTATAATGATCTATGCTATATTAATAATACTCAAATCTTAGTTATTACGAATGTAGAGGAATTAGATTCAATAAAAATTGGCAGCAAAGCGTTTATATGGAAAAACAAAAAGACATATGAAAGGGTATCATCAGGTAAAATTTCAGTATTATTAAGCAGAAAAGCGAAATTATCATCTAATAAACCCTCTGGAGCTTATGGCACGGAATCCACAACATCGGCTGTATCGAAAAAGACATCTTTTTATACCGGAAAAGGAATTTGGGGAGGTGAGAATTGTAACTTAAATAATATAACAGATATTGAAATACCTATTATTGAAAATTTCTATCTATTAATCAACGATGAAATTGTATTAGCTACAAAATCTAAAATTAATAAATACTTTAAAAATCATAAAGATTCAATTAAAGAATTTATTAATAAGAATAGTATTAATTTAAAAGATAAAAACGATTTAATAGTTTTTACAAAATTTCTTGAAACACTATATAATTAACGTGTACAAATTATCCATTTGTTAAAAATGAATCCATTCTATTCAACAAATTTATACCACAATTTTGGCAAAGGCCTTTTCGAGTGCTGGATTTGCTGACAAGTATTTTATACTTCATTATACTTTTTTTATCAGGAAAGATTATTATTCTTTTTAACTTACACCTAATAATCATTTGATTTAATAACACCGATCAACGATTTAGGATTTAAGAAGTTATAAATCAAAAATCATCATTCGTTAATCAATATTCAAAATTCGAAATACATTGAAATAATGTTAGCAACCATTTTCGATATTAAGCATTTCGCAGTACACGATGGTCCGGGAATCAGACAAACCATATTTTTTAAAGGATGTCCTTTGAATTGCTGGTGGTGTCATAATCCTGAAAGTCAGGATGTAAATCTCGAAATATTTATTCAAGTAAATAAATTGGATGGTAAAGAATTTAAAAGAGCAGTTACAGTTGGATATCAAATAACAAGTAAAGAACTAATGGACATCATTCTTGGTGATCAGGTGTTCTTTGAAGAATCTAATGGTGGGGTTACTTTCTCAGGAGGTGAACCATTAATGCAATCTAAATTCCTTCAAGAAATACTTGTTTTGTGCAAACAAAAAAGCATTCATACTTGCATCGACACGACCGGTTTTACATCAAAGAAAACGATTGAAATGGTTGCAAACTTAGCAGATTGCTTTCTTTTTGATATCAAAATAATTGACAATGAATTGCATCAAAAATATACCGGAGTGCCTGTTGATGGAATATTAGAAAATCTTCAGTGGCTTGATCAGAATCATAAAAATGTCATTTTACGATATCCTGTAGTTCCGGGAATTACTGATACTGAAAAGAATATCTCTGATATAAAATTCTTTCTTAAATCTTTAAAAAATATCAATCAGATTGATTTATTGCCATATCACAATATTTCAAAAGGTAAATACACGAGATTTAAAAAAGAAAATAAGATGAAAGATACCAAGCCCCTATCCAATAACGACATGTTATACTTAAAATCAGAATTTGAATCTATAGGATTTAAAGTTGGGATTGGGGGATAGTATAAAAAATTACGAATTATGAATTACGAATTATGAATTACGAATTACAAACTTTAAACCTTCAACATAAAACTTGAAACTAAAGTATGAACAAACGAATAAAAAAACTTAGAAACGAAAGCTTAACAGCTGTCAATAAATTATCACCAGAACGAGCAATACTGGTAACTGAATTCTATAAAAGTGAAATTGCAAAACAAGTTTCAGTGCCTGTAAAACGAGCAATGTCTTTTAAACATATTCTCGAAAACAAAAATATCTGTATAAATGAAGGTGAACTGATTGTTGGAGAACGTGGTCCTGCACCAAAAGAAACATCAACCTATCCCGAGGTAAGTTTGCATTCCATGCAGGATTTAGATATTCTCAACAACAGACCAAAAGTATGGTTCCGGGTTGATGACGAAACCAAAAACATTTACGAAAAAGAAATTATACCATTCTGGAAAGGGAATACTCAACGCGATAAAATGTTTGCTCAATTACCTGATGAATGGAAAGCTGCGTACGAAGCAGGAATTTTTACGGAATTCCAAGAACAGCGTGCTCCCGGACATACTGTTGCCGGCAAAAAGATTTTTCAAAAGGGAATGCTTGACCTTAAAAAAGAAATTCAGGAATCGATTGAGAAATACAGGAATACTAATGATTCAAAAGATCTGGCTAAAATCGAAGAATTAAAAGCGATGAATATTGCTGCAGAAGCAATTATTACTTTCGCTAATCGACATGCAGATGAACTAAACAAATTAGCAGAAACTGAAAAAGACGAAAAAAGAAAAGTCGAACTTACAGAAATGGCAAGAGTTTGTCGAAGAGTACCAGCAAATGCTCCTGCAACATTTCACGAAATGTTGCAACATTATTGGTTTATTCATTTGGGAGTAATTACCGAAGTAAATCCATGGGATTCGTTTAATCCGGGAAGACTGGATCAACACTTATATCCTTTTTATAAAAAAGAAACTGAAAACGGTACCTTAACTAAAGAAAAAGCCATTGAATTATTGCAAGCATTCTGGGTAAAATTTAACAATCATCCTTCGCCTCCAAAAATGGGAGTAACAGCATTGGAAAGCAACACATACACAGATTTTTCATTAATTAACTTAGGAGGAGTAAAAGAAGATGGCTCCGATGCTGTAAACGAACTTACTTACATTATTTTAGATGTGATTGAAGAAATGCGGATTCTTCAGCCAAGCTCCATGGTTCAGTTAAGCAAAAAAAATCCTGACAGTTTTATTGAACGGGCCATTAAGATTACAAAAACAGGATTCGGTCAACCTTCCATTTTTAATACTGATGCCATAATAAAAGAATTGGTAAATCAGGGAAAAGATCTAATAGATGCTAGAAATGGAGGAGCCAGTGGTTGTGTCGAAACCGGAGCTTTTGGTACTGAAAGCTATATTCTTACCGGATATTTTAACTTAAATAAAATACTGGAAATTACTTTAAATAATGGTATTGATCCCAGAACAGGAAAAGAGATTGGGATAAAAACGGGCGATCCCAGAAACTTCAAATCTATCGATGAACTTTTAAACGCATACAAAAAGCAGTTAAATTATTTTGCAGATATTAAACTGAAAGGGAATAATATTATTGAGAAACTGTATGCCGAGGAGCTTCCTGTTCCCTTTTTATCTCTGATTATCGAAGATTGCATTTCAAATGGAGTTGATTATAACTCGGGGGGAGCCCGTTACAA
>KB226262.1_pt17 | contig 12523 bp, 13 predicted proteins | sample 524768 | NCBI WGS metagenome assembly AMQJ01 (sample SAMN00998488, study PRJNA167727) | sediment metagenome | isolation source: subsurface aquifer sediment | place: USA: Rifle, Colorado | collected Aug-2009
ATTACCGGTGCCACTTGTCCTCCGGCAGTTCGGTAGTGTGTAGTTGCCAAATCATCACTTAAGCCTTGTAAAGCATACAATAAATAATCAAAATATTGTATTTCAGCTACAGGTCTTAATCCACGCAATGCAAGTCCAATACCTTGTCCAAGAATAGTTTGTTCACGTATTCCTGTATCTGTTACCCGGAGTTCTCCATACTTTTTTTGTAAACCTTCGTACGATTGATTTACTCCCCCAATATATCCGGCATCTTCACCAAAAGTGACCAGTTTTGGGTATTTATTAAACAAATAATCCCAGTTGTCTCGCAATATTTCACGTCCGGCAATTTCTGTTGAATCAGCTTTAAATATAGGTTTAACTTCTTGCACGTTTAAAGCAGAATACTTTGACTCGTTATACAATGCAGTATTATATCTTTCGTAATTGTCGTCGTAGTTTCTATCTAACCAACCAGAAAGATCCTTCTGAAGCTTACTGCGGATATTACAATCTGTACAAACATGACGTAATATTTTTTTGGCTGTGCTAAAATTATCTTTACGAATTGGGTCAACTATTTTTTTAAGATCATTGGTGAATGTACCAACTTTATCGTATCCTTCGCGTTTACATTGACATGAACGGTTATCAATTAATTCAATTAATTTATCTCTTTCTGATTTAACTGGATCTTTAAATTTTTTCCATGCATCTTTTTTGGCTTGCTTAGCTTCATTTATTGCTTCTTCTTCAATTTTTAAAACTTCATTCTCGCTTGCTATCTTTTCGCTAATAATCCATTCATGCATTTTTTTTATGCCATCGAATTCATCTTCAAATTTCAATCTTTCTGCCGACTTATATCTTTCATGAGAACCCGAAGTGGAATGTCCTTGTGGTTGTGTGATCTCTTCAATATGAAATAATACAGGAACATGCTCCTTTCGCGCAATTTCAACACCCTCTTTAAATAATTTAATAAGTCCAGGGTAATCCCAACCTTTACCTTTCAAGATAACAATTCCAGGTTTGTCTTTTGTTCGCTCAAATCCTTTTAAAACTTCAGAAATGCTTCCTTTTGTAGTTTGGTATTTTTTAGGAACAGAAATACCATAACCATCATCATAAACGGTAATAACTGCGGGTACCTGTAAAACGCCAACAGCATTTATTGATTCCCAGAACTGACCTTCTGAAGTACTGGCATCACCAATTGTTCCAAATGCAACTTCATTTCCTTTGTCTGATAATTCTGAAAACTGATGTAATTCTTTTATATTTCTGAATAACTTAGATGCATATCCTAAACCAACCCATCGTGCCATTTGCCCTGCAGTAGGGGAAATATCGGCTGAAGAGTTTTTTTGTTTCATCAAATCTTTCCAGGTACCATCAGAATTTAAACTTCTTGTTGAAAAGTGATTATTGAATGATCTTCCACCATTTCCCGGATTGAGTTTAACATCAGTTTCACCATATAACTGGGCAAAAAATTCTTCGGCAGAGAATAATCCGGCTGCCATCATAAATGTTTGATCACGATAATAACCTGAACGCCAATCACCATCTCTGTAATTTTTAGCCATAGCAATTTGCGTAATTTCTTTACCATCACCAAAAATCCCGAATTTTGCTTTGCCGGTTAGTACCTCTTTTCGACCCATTATACTAGTTTGTCGACTCAGGTAAGCAATTTTGTAATCTTGTAATATTTCTTTTTTATCGAAACTCTTTTTTGTTGATGTATCCTTTTTTTCTAATGTTTTTGTACTCATAAATATAAAATTTAACAAGGAATGTCTATGTGATTGAAAATTATTAAATTACTACAATTAATTAAGAATGTAAAGATTTAGATATGTTAATAAAAAATTAAAATTCTATCTTTACACCCGAATTGTATAACAACAAAAATTAATTAATGTTTATTGAAACACTTCTTTTAGTTTTAGGTCTGCTTGCAATAGCTTTTCTTGCATTGGGATTTAATATTTTCTTTAGAAAAGGTAAAAAATTCCCACAAACTTCGGTGGGAGGAAATAAAGAAATGCGAAAACGAGGATTGTCTTGTGCAAAACATGAGGAAATCAGATGTCGTCGTGAGATTGATAAAACAACAGGAACTATAAGTTGCAGTAGTTGTGGACATGCTTAATTTCAGATTTCAAATTTCAAATTCCAGATTCCAGATTTCAAGTTTAAGATTTCAGACCTGCCCGTCCGGCAGGCGGGTTTCAGATTTCAATTTTAATATTGAGAAATTAGTTTTTGTGCTGGTTTAATTCTATTGATTTTATTATTTCTTAGAAGTACAGAATTGCTACATAATTAGTAAACAGAAACCAGAGCGAGTCTTAGTAAACTTAATTTCCATATATTTGTTATAATCAAAAAAACAAAGTTTAATACTATGGAAAAAATAGAAACAATACAAACAACTTATACCGGTCAATTAAGAACCGAAGCAATTCATGTTCAATCAGGAAATAAATTAATTACCGATGCTCCGACCGATAATCATGGTAAAGGAGAAACTTTCTCACCAACAGATTTATTAGCTACTTCTTTAGCTAGTTGCATTTTTACAATCATGGGCATTAAGGCTGAGGCAGCAGGATTTAGTATTGATGGTGCAAAAGCCAGAACATGGAAAATAATGTCGGAAAACCCACGAAGAGTTGCTGAAGTTAAAATTGAATATGACTTTACCATGTGTGATTTAACTGATAAACAAAAGAAAATTTTACAGGCATTGGTAAAAGTTTCGCCAGTTCCATTAAGCCTGCACGATGAAACAAAACAAAATGTTTCGATAAAATTCAGAGATTGATTTTATATTGTAAATGTATTTAAGGAGCTATTGCATTGCAATGGCTCTTTTTTTACTTAAAAAAGCAGAATGTCAAGCTCAAAGTTTCTGGTGGGAATTGCCTCATTCTGACACCTTTTCTGCGCAAAAAAGTCATTCCGAGGAGGAACGACGAAGGAACCTTATTCATCAAATTAGACTTGATTTGACATTGTATTATTCAATAATAATTTTAAGCTGATAATAAAAAAGTTATATTTGTTATAGATTACCTTAAGTTTATTAATCAGGAATTATGCTAAACATAATTCGTGTTGTTTTAAATATTTGATTAATATTTTGATTATGAGAAAATTATTACTTGCCTTTTGTATTGTTATCATAATATACATGCAATGTTATTGGTCAAACCGAATTATGGGGAGTTAAATCAAGTGAAGGAGCATTTTGTACCGGTGTTATTTTTAAAACAGATATAAATGGAGAAAATTATGAAATAGAATATAGTTTTCCTCAAGTTGTAGAAGGAAGCCCAGATGGAAGTGACCTTTGTAGAGCAAGTAACGGGAAATTATATGGAACATTAGTTAGGGGAGGGATAAATAATAATGGAATGATATATGAATATGACTTATCGAATAATACAATAATTAAAATTCATGATTTTGAAGGAAGCACAAGTGGAGGTAGTCCTGTTGGGGGATTAACATTAGCTTCAAATGGGAAATTATATGGTATGACAATTCGAACAGGTTCTCAAAACAGTGGTCTAAGAATATATGAATATGATCCTGAAAGTAATGTATATACAAAAAAAATTGATAATGATTCATTCCGTGATCCTGAAGGTAAATTGATAATGTCATCCAATGGTAAATTGTATGGAATAACATTTATGACATTATTTGAATATGACTTTGAAAATAATATTTTGACAAAAAAGTTCGATTTTGACAATATTATTGATGGAGTTTGGCCAAAAGGTATAACTGCAGCTAACAATGGAAAAATATATGGTTTGACTAGAGATGGAGGATCTAACAATGATGGTGTTATATTTGAATATGATCCTGTTAGCAATAATTACACTAAATTAATCGATTTTGATGGGACTAATGGAGAAAGGCCACATAATAGCTTAACTCTAGCTTTAAATGGTAAATTATATGGAATGACATCAAGAGGAGGTATAATAAATGATGGTGTTTTATTTGAACTTGATCCATCAAATAATAATTATGCAAAAAAGTATGAATTTGACCCTAGTGATAATGGATGTGAACCTTATCGTACATGTAATTTAACTTTAGCTTCAAATGGTAAGTTATATGGTATAACAGAATATGGTGGCATTTCATACAAAGGAGTAATATTTGAATATGATCCTGGGTCAGATACATATACTAAGGTATTTGATTTTGGAGAATCATCTTTAGATGATTATCCGAGTAATATAATTTTTGCTAATAGTAACATATTGTATTGCGTGAAAAATACAGGAGGTGATTATAATACTGGCGTTCTGTTTGAATTTGATTTAGCTTCAAATAGTTTAACTAAGAAGCACGATTTTATTGGAGCAATACAAGGACAAAGTCCTACCGGAAAGTTAATTATTGGAAATAACGGGAAATTATACGGTACCACTAGATATGGTGGAATTAACAATAATGGAGTTATATTTGAATATGATATTGCAACTAAAACATATTCAAAAAGGTATGATTTTGATGGTAGTGACATTGTTTATAATTCTCAAGGAGTATTAACAAAATTACCAAACGGAAAGTTGTATGGCGTGAAGCAAATGGCTAATAGTAGTGATTTGCTATTTGAATTTGATCCTATGCAAAACACATTTAATGAGATATATAAGTTTAGTACTTATATAAATGGTGGTAGTCCTGTTGGTGGAGTCACATTAGCATCCAACGGAAAATTATATGGTTTGACAAATAGTGGAGGAATAAGTGGTTACGGAGTAATTTATGAATATGATTTAACTACAGATACATATATTAAAAAATACGACTTTGATGAAAATAGCTTAGGTTGGTATCCGAAAGATAAGTTAACACTTGCACCCAATGGAAAGTTATATGGAATGGCTTGTTATGGAGGACAAAACAATGAAGGTGTTTTATTTGAATATGATCCAATAACTGAGATTTATGCTAAAAAGATTGATTTTAGTAGGGCAATAAATGGAGCTAATCCTGAAGGTGGTTTAGAATTAGCATCTAATGGTAAATTGTATGGATTAATTGCAGAAGGAGGACCAAGTTCAGGAGGAGTACTATTTGAATTTGATCCCATAAATTATAGTTTTACTATTAAGAAAAGTTTTCTTTATGGAATAGATGGCTATAGACCATGGGGAGATGTTATTGAAGCATCTAATGGGAAACTTTATGGAACCACAATTTATGGTGGTACTAATTATTATGGAGTATTGTTTGAATATGATATGGAATCAGATACATATACAAAAAAACAAGATTTTGAAACATGGTTTCCAAGCTCAAAATTAACAGAAATTAAAAAAATAAATCAAATAGAAATTGATATTTGTGAGGGAGATTCATATGAATTTGGTACACAAGTGTTAAATGAATCAGGTGAATATTTGGAAACTTTTCAGGCTATAAACGGAAGTGATTCAACAGTTTTATTGACATTATTCGTAAATCCTAATTATACAAAAACTGAGAGTAGTAATCTTTGTAGTGGTGAAAGTTTTCTGTTTCCGGATGGTACAGAACTAGTTAGTATAACATCTCCATTGACTCATACAAGCAATTTGCAAACTGTTTTGGGTTGCGATAGTATTGTTGAAACAACAATTCTTTTAAATCCAGTCTATAATTTATCTGAAACAGTTACAGTGAACAATGGAGGAAGCTATACTTTTCCAGATGGAACAGAGCAAAGTAATATTACATCTCAAGTTATTTATACCAGTAATTTGCAAACCGTTTATGGGTGCGATAGCATTATTGAAACAAATGTGAATATTGGCTGTAATCAAATTTTTAATTCATCTGAGGCTGTCACAGTTTGTTCCGGCTCAGATTATACTTTTCCAGATGGAATTATAATGGAAAATATTGCTTCACAAATTACTCATACAAGTAATTTACTAAGCATTTATGGTTGCGATAGTATAATTGAAACGACGGTAAATGTAAATCAAGGCGATGAAACCTATTTGACAGATACCATTTGTCAAGGTGAAAAAATGCAATTTGCTTATCTAATATTAGCATACCCGGGAATATATGGTGTAAAATATTCAAATCAGTTTGGGTGCGATTCATTGGTATACCTTGATTTATCAGTTGCCAATCCAAAAGTAAACTTAGGTCGTGATGCAACAATTAATATAAATGATACAATTATACTGGATGCAGGAGACAATTTTGAAACATATTATTGGAATACGGAAGAAACATCACAGACCATATTCGTTGATGGCTCAAATGGTGTTGGTTCATATATTTTCAATGTTTTAGTAAGCGATAAAAGTAAGTGTGTAGCCTCTGATACTATTATAATAACCGTAAGCGATTTAACGGATGTTATTTCGTTAGATAGAAAAGGTGGGAATATTAGATTATATCCGAATCCAACATCCGGTAAAATAACCATTGATTTGATTGAAAATAAAGAGACTCTTGAAATATGTATTTTTGATCTAACAGGAAATCTTCTTTTATGCCAGGAACTTAATTCTAAGGAAACAAGTTTTGAAACAGAGATCCCCGGTAATAGTGGATTTTATTTTATCAGGATAAAATCAGATTTAATATTCAAAACATACAAGGTGGTTAAAAACTAAAGAAGAATGTAAAAAGAATAAAAACAGCTGTTAACATTTCGATAAACTCAATGTAACAGCTGTTTTTATACTATAGGTAATTTCACACTTAGCAATCAAAGTGTGATTTTATTTTATTATTCTCTATGCGCTTTGTGTTGGTATCTCTCTATTTACTTTTTTCAATAGTCCTTGCAAAACAGTTCCCGGGCCAACTTCAGTGTATGATGTCATTCCATCTGCAATCATGTTTTGCATAATGTAAGTCCATTTAACGGGTGAAGTTAACTGCTTAATTAAGTTTTCTTTAATTTGAGCAGGATCGGTATATGGCTTTGCATCTACATTTTGGTATACAGGACAAATAGGATTTTTAAATTTTGTAGAATTTATTGCTTCTGCTAATTCAACCCGTGCTGGCTCCATTAATGGAGAGTGAAATGCACCACCTACTTTTAATGGTAAAGCTCTTTTTGCTCCTGCTTCTGTTAGTTTTTCACAAGCAATTTCGATTCCTTTCATCGATCCTGAAATTACTAATTGTCCGGGACTGTTGTAATTGGCAGGAACAACAACTTCTTCAATACTTGCACAAACGTCTTCAACAACTTGATCATCCAGGCCAATTATTGCCGCCATAGTCGATTGTTCAATCTCACATGCTTTTTGCATAGCCATAGCACGTTTGTAAACTAATGTTAATCCATCTTCGAACGATAAGGCACCGTTTGCAACAAGTGCGGAGAATTCACCTAAGGAATGACCTGCAACCATTTCTGGTTTAAAATCTTCTAAAGTTTTAGCAAGAATTACTGAATGTAAAAAGATAGCAGGCTGAGTAACCTTTGTCTGTCTTAAATCTTCTTCGGTACCTTCGAACATTAAATCGGTAATTCTAAAACCTAAAATATCATTCGCTTTTTCAAATAATTCTTTAGCAACAGGATAATTATCGTAAAGATCTTTACCCATTCCAACAAATTGTGCTCCCTGACCAGGAAATACGTATGCTTTCATTTTTTTATAATTAGTTAATATTCTTTATCTATTTATGTTTAGCCGACAAAAATAAGAAAATACCATATACGAGTCAAAATAAATCGAAATGGTATTTATATAAAATTAGTGATTTAGTCTAATGTAGTTTAGATCCAATTAAATGAATAAACTCTTCACGCGTTTTGGTATCACGTAAGAATATCCCTGTAAATGCCGATGTTGTTGTTACCGAATTTTGTTTTTGAACACCACGCATTTGCATACACATATGCGATGCTTCTATAACAACAGCAACTCCCATTGGATCAAGTGTATCCTGAAGACAATCCCGGATTTGCATCGTTAATCGCTCCTGAACTTGTAAACGGCGTGCATAAGCTTCAACTACATGTGCTATTTTGCTTAATCCTGTAATATATTTGTTGGGTATATAAGCTACATGAGCTTTTCCATAAAAAGGAATCATATGGTGCTCGCACATTGAATATATTTCTATATCCTTTACAATCACCATTTGTTTATAATCTTCTCTGAAAATAGCTGATTTAAGAATGTCGCGAGGTTCAATATTATAACCTTTCATTAAAAACTGAATCGCTTTAGCAACACGCATGGGAGTATCTAATAAACCTTCACGCTCTGTATTTTCTCCAATAAGTTCTATAATTGCCTTATAGTGTTCAGCCAGTTTTTCTGTTTTTTCTTTATCCCATTTATCTATTCGCAAATAGCCACTATCTTCAAATGTTTGAACTCCGTTATTTATAATTTCCATAATGAATTAATTTCCAAAATATTCCACGTAATTATTTTCTGTTTCTTCAACCTTTACACAGTGCAATTCTATTCCAAGAGCACTTATTGTAGGTTCAAGTTGTTTCCAAATTCCTATTGCCACATTTTCTGTTGAGGCCATCTTGCCTTTCAAAAAATCAACATCAAGATTTAAGTTTTTATGATCAAGTTTTATGATTACTTTTTCTTTTATGATTTTACTTAAACGTTTTATATTAACCACAAATCCTGTTTCAGGATTTAATTCTCCTTTTACTGTAACGTGTAAGATATAATTATGTCCGTGCCAATTAGGGTAAGAACATTTATCAAAAACCTCGAGATTTTTTTCATCATCCCATTCATCTCTAAATAAACGATGTGCTGCACTAAAACGTTCTCGTCGGGTTACATAAATCATGCTAGCAGATGTTATTTTATAATGGTTAAAGTCTTTGTTTTTGAAATATAAATAAACAACAATTTTGCAATAAAAGCAATATATTTGAGGGTACAAAAGTAGTAATAAACATGAAGATATTAATTGTTTCTGCAACAGAAAAGGAAATTTTTCCTTTAATAAATAAAATCAATACTGTTAATCAGGAAGATTTGACAGTTGATACCTTGATCACAGGAATTGGACCTGTTTTCACCACTTATTTATTAACCCGCAGATTATCTGAAAAAGATTATGATTTGGTGATAAATGCAGGAATAGCGGGGAGCTTTAAATCAGAAATACCTATTGGCGAAACTGTTTTTGTTCAATCAGATCAATTTGCAGATCTGGGTATTGAAGATAAAAATGAGTTTCATACCCTCTTTGAAAAAGGATTTTTAAATAAAGATCAATTTCCGTTTCAAGATGCAAAACTTGAAAATCCATATGATTTTAATTTGAATCTGAGAAAAGTTTCTGCAATAACTGTAAATACGACCCATGAATGTAACACTAGTATAGATATGCTCAAACAAAAGTTTGAAGCCGACATTGAGTCTATGGAAGGTGCTGCATTTTTCTATGTTTGTTTGCAGGAGGGTGAAAAATTCCTTCAAGTAAGAACAATCTCTAATTTTGTTAGAGAGAGAAATACGGCAAATTGGGATATTCCATTAGCAATTAAAAATCTAAATCAAAAACTATTCGAGCTTATTGATGTTTTATCTAAAACAAAAAACAGCTAGATCATGCAAAAAATATCATTAGGTTTTTCAACATGCCCCAACGATACATTCATTTTCGACGCTATGGTTCACCATAAAATTGATACTGAAGGATTAGATTTTAATCTTGTTTTGGCCGATGTGGAAGAACTGAATCAAAAAGCTTTAAATAATGAATTGGATGTTACAAAAATTAGTTACCATGCTTTTTCTAAAATAGCGCACAATTACATATTACTGGATTCAGGGAGTGCGTTAGGTTATAAGAACGGACCATTATTAATCAGTAAACGTAAGATTTATACTGACGAAATTAAGGATCTTAAGATTGCCATTCCGGGATTAAATACAACAGCTAATTTGTTATTAAGCATTGCTTTTCCGGATGCAAAAAATAAAAAAGAGTATCTGTTTTCTGATATTGAAGAAGTAGTTTTAAGCAACGAAGTTGATGCAGGACTGATTATTCATGAAAACAGGTTTACTTATGAAAAAAAAGGATTAAAGAAAATAGTTGATTTAGGTGAATACTGGGAGCAAGAGACTGGATTACCTATTCCTTTGGGCGGAATTGCTGTTAACAGAAAGCTCGATCATAAACTACAATTAAAAATTAACCGGATTTTAAAACGTAGTGTTGAATATGCATTTGAAGATCCAAAATCAGCTTATCCATTTATAAAACAATATGCTCAGGAAATGGACGAAGAAGTTATGTATAAGCACATTGAACTATATGTAAATGATTTTACAAGAGATTTAGGTGTGAATGGAAGAAAAGCCATTGAGGTTTTATATGAAAAAGCAATTTCGTTAGGAATTTTACCGAAAATGAATCAAGATTTATTTCTTAATGAATAGATTGAATGCATTGAATGTAAGGTGTAATCTTGTCAATCTTTACAAACCTTTGTTTTTAAAGCCTTAAGATGATTATTTTTTATACTTTTGCATCAATATTATGAATAAGAATAAAAATTTATAAAATGATTATAGTAACAGGTGCAGCCGGATTTATTGGAAGTAATTTAGTTAGCAAGCTGAACAGCGAAGGATTTAAAGATATTGTTGTAGTGGATGATTTTTCTTTTGCTGAAAAGAATAAAAATTTAGAAAAGAAGATTTATTCACAAAAAGTACATCGCGATGATTTTATTGATTGGATAGATGAAAATCAGAAACTGATTCAGTTCATTTTTCACATGGGAGCCAGATCGGCAACAACAGGTTTTCCAAAAAAAATTTACGACGATTTAAATCTGAATTATTCAAAAGCCGTGTGGGGAAAATGCGTAAAATACGGTTTGCCTTTGGTTTATGCTTCCTCTGCCGCAACTTATGGATTGGGAGAATTTGGATATGATGATAATCACGAAATAATACAAAAGCTAAAACCTCTTAATTTATACGGCGAATCGAAAAATGATTTTGACAAGTGGGCTCTGGCACAGAAAAAACAACCTTATTTTTGGGCCGGACTAAAATTCTTTAATGTCTACGGACCCAATGAATATCATAAAGGCAGAATGAAATCGGTTGTAATTCATGCTTTTAATCAGATTCAGGAAACAGGGAAAATGAACTTGTTTAAATCGCATAATCCCGATTTTACAGATGGAGGTCAAACACGTGATTTTGTGTATGTAAAGGATTTAAACGAAATCATGTTTTTCTTAATGAACCATAGAAAAGATTCAGGACTTTATAATGTGGGAACAGGAAAAGGACGAACATTTCTTGATCTGACCAAAAACACATTTAAGGGAATGGGAGTAAAAGAAAATATTGATTTTATTGATACTCCTGTTGATATTCGGGATAAATACCAGTATTTTACTGAGGCAAACATGAACAAATTACGTTCAATTGGATACGACAAACCATTCACAAGCCTTGAAGATGGTGTTGAAGATTATGTAAAGAATTATTTAATTGATCATAAATATAACTAATGAAAAAAGAGTATCCCAAAAAGAATAATGCCAGCCACAAAGGCACAAAAACGCAAAATTACACAAAGATATAATATGTTGATTTATTGTTTTTTTTGTGACATTTTGAGTCTTGGTGTTTTAGTGGCAAACATTGATTCTTATCTTTTTGGATTGTGACTTTTTTGATTTTATAAATTTTGCAGGTCCTCAACTGTTTCATTTATTTCTTCTTCCGACAGTCCTTTTTCTTTGGCTGCATCTTCCAGTGTACCCCAAATTGGCTCGCCACAAGCGATACATTTTATTCCTTTCTCCATTAAATATTTCACTGATTGCGGAACGGTTTCTATGAGTTCTTCTATGGTAATTTCTTTGGTAATTTTCATTTCAGTTAGATTTTATTCGATAGACATTTAAACATCCAAAATGTTCAAACCCTTACGTAAGTTGATTATATATTGCTTTGGGAGCATAAATACTTAAGCTTATAAATCTTGCAATCATAAAAAGCATGAATGCTGCCCATAATCCATGATTGTAAAAGAAATGATGTAAAATAAAATAGAACGGTACGAAAACCAAAAAAGTTGAAATCAACATGGCATTTCGCATACTTGCAGACGCCGTGGCACCTATAAAAATACCATCCCAAATGAATGCCCCAAATGTTAAGACTGGAATTAAATAAACCCAGAACAAATAGGGTTGAATATCTTGAAGAACTTCTACATTATTTGTTAAAATTTTTAATAGGATATTATCAGCAAAAAAATAGATTGAGGTAAAAATAACTGACAGGATGATCCCCCAATAAAATAACAACTTAGTAATCTTTACTAAATTTGTTTTGTTTTTTGCTCCGAAATATCTTCCTGCTAAAGCTTCACCTGCATATGCAAATCCATCTACCATATATGCGTAAATTGTAAAAAATTGAAGTAATAAAGTATTTACCGCCAATAATGTATCACCATATTTAGCCGATTTTGCTGTAAAAAATGACAATGCAAAAACCAGGCTCATGGTGCGAATAAAGAT
>KB226987.1_pt3 | contig 12467 bp, 16 predicted proteins | sample 524768 | NCBI WGS metagenome assembly AMQJ01 (sample SAMN00998488, study PRJNA167727) | sediment metagenome | isolation source: subsurface aquifer sediment | place: USA: Rifle, Colorado | collected Aug-2009
CATCGACACGATAGAGAGAAATCAGATAATCCGCTCGCTGCGCCAAGGAGAATTTGACGTGCTCATCGGGATAAACTTGCTTCGCGAAGGGCTTGACCTGCCTGAAGTTAGTCTTGTAGCTATTTTGGATGCAGACAAAGAGGGATTTTTAAGAAGCGAAACTGCCCTCATTCAGACCATCGGGCGCGGAGCTAGAAACTCAAACGGCAGAGTAATTTTATACGCAAATAAGATTACAGGCTCCATGCAAAGAGCGATTGATATAACCAACGCCAGAAGAGAGATGCAGGATAAATACAATAAAGCTCATAACATCACTCCGACAACTACTATCCGCAAACTGGATGAAAACCTCAAAGTTGAGGATTACGGCGCTATTTACCAAAAACATAAAAAAATGGATAAAATACCACCGGCAGAGAGAAAAGCTATGATAAAAGAGCTCTCTTTAAAAATGAAAGCGGCAGCACATGAGCTAAACTTTGAAGAAGCTGCTCGCCTTCGCGATGAAATAGCAAAAATTAAAAAACTATAAGAGAAGATAAATATGGAAGATACATTTAGCAATTTAGCAACCTACGGATATATAGGACTTTTTCTCTACTCGCTTGGTGGCGGATTTGTGGCAATTGTTGCAGCCGGCGTTCTCTCTTATATGGGGAAAATGGATTTGGGATTATCTATTTTCATAGCTTTTGTAGCAAATGCAATGGGCAGTTTTTTACTTTTTTATATGGCAAGATATCAAAAAAGCATGATGATGGAGGGACTTCGCAAACATAGAAGAAAGCTTGCACTTGCGCATCTTTTGCTAAAGAAAAATGACTCATGGATAATAGTCGTTCAAAAATTTATCTATGGCATCAAAACTATAATTCCTATTACGATTGGACTCACAAAGTATGATTTTAGAAAATTTGCTATTTTTAATGTTTTTGGAGCAGCAGTTTGGGCTTTAGTCTTTGGATTTGGTAGCTACTATTCGGGCGGTTTTTTGGTAACGTTGGCAGAGTCTATAAGCGAGAGACCTTGGATAGCACCTATTATTCTGGTAGCTTTTGGGGGGACTTTGTGGCTCTATATGACTCACGTTACAAAACGAAGGAACTAAGTTTCTTAAAAAAGTGTAAGAGCTGGCTCTCATCCGTTCCGCTCTGAGCTTGTCGAAGAGTCGAATGGTTCGACAAGCTCACCACGAACGGAAACAATAGAGAGAAATCAACTCTCTATTTGAGGACCTGCTGCAGAGTAGTCAAACTCACTATTTTCTATCTGGTACTTCTTAAAGTTTTCGTTAAACATTTTAGCCAAAGTATCTCTGGTTTTGTCAAACGCTTCTTTGTCACTCCAAGCATTGCGAGGGTTTAATATCTCAGGATTTATTTTTCCAAGGGTTTTTGGAACATGCAGCTTGAATGTTTTAGTCACATCAAACTCGCTCTCTTTAATGCTGCCGTCAAGTATAGCATTTATGCAAGCACGAGTATCTTTAATGCTCATTCTTTTGCCCACGCCGTAAGCTCCGCCAGTCCATCCCGTGTTTACAAGATAAACATTTACGCCGTGCTTGTCAATTTTCTCACCCAAGAGCTTGGCATACACCGTTGGATGAAGTGGCAAGAAAGCCTCACCAAAACATGCGCTAAATGTAGCAACAGGGCGAGTAATACCACGCTCAGTTCCGGCAACTTTTGCAGTATAGCCGCTTAGGAAGTAGTACATTGCTTGTTCGCGGGTAAGTTTTGAGACCGGAGGAAGAACGCCAAAAGCGTCAGCGCTTAGGAAGATTATATTTTCAGGATGACCTGCATTTAGAGAAACTTCATGATTTTTTATATGCTCTATCGGGTAAGAGACGCGAGTATTTTCCGTCTTGCTTCCATCATCGTAGTCAACTTCGCCGTCATCATTTAAGACAACATTTTCAAGCAGAGCACCGGCCTTGATTGCATTGTAAATTTCAGGCTCGTTTTCGCCGTTTAGGTTGATAACCTTGGCGTAACATCCACCCTCGAAGTTAAACACTCCCTTGTCGTCCCATCCATGCTCGTCGTCACCTATAAGCTTTCTGTGAGGATCCGTTGAGAGTGTAGTTTTTCCCGTTCCGCTAAGCCCAAAGAAAAGTGCCGTATCTCCTCTTTCGCCAACATTTGCAGAACAGTGCATAGGAAGTTTGCCCTCTAACGGCAGCCAATAGTTCATCATTGAAAAAATTCCCTTTTTCAACTCACCGCCGTACCAAGTGCCGCCGATTATTGAGAGGTTATTCTCTATGTCAAATAGAACAAACACTTCCGAGTTAAGTCCGTGCTCTTTCCACTTCTGATTTACGGTTTTACAAGCGTTTAAAACTGTAAATTGGGGCTTAAAAGTCTCAAGTTCTGACTTTGTAGGACGAATAAACATATTTTTTACAAAGTGTGCCTGCCACGCTATCTCTGTGACAAAACGTATGGAGCGTTTCGAATCAACACTCGCACCGCTGTAAACATCAGTAACATATAGGTCTTTACCCGAGAGTTGTTCTTTTGAAATTTCTAATAATTCTTTGAAAATTTCTTCACTGACTTTTTGATTTACGTCGCCCCACGCAATATATTTGTTTGAAGGATCTCTGTCTACAAAATATTTATCTTTTGGGCTGCGTCCTGTGAACACGCCAGTATCAACTGCTGTTGCCCCATTTTTGGTAAGAGTACACTCTTTGTTGTCAATTTCATGTCGAATTAACTCATCATACCCTAGATTATGGTAGATTTTTCCAACACTTTTTAGACCTATTTCTTCTAACTCGGTTAAGTTCATAACTTGCCTTATGGTACTTTTTAATTATGGACGAAATTATACACTTAATAAACCTAAAATAAAAGTAAATATGCAATATCAATTGCTTTTTTAAACAAGTTGTTTATAGCGTTAAAAAAACAAATTAATTTAAGAATTTTTTGCTAGAATTACGCTCTTGCTCGCATAACTCAGTTGGTAGAGTGTTACCTCGACAAGGTAAAAGTCACTGGTTCGAGTCCAGTTGTGAGCACCATCGTCTAACTTTCGCTTATCCCTTTTGCGCAGACATATCCGCTGCTAAACGCCCATTGAAAATTGTATCCGCCAAGTTCACCCGTCACGTCAACGACTTCGCCTATAAAATATAGATTTTTCACATCCAACGCTTCCATCGTATATGGATTTAGCTCATCGGTCATAACCCCACCACGGCAGACTTCCGCTTTGCTAAAACCGAAATTTCCTGCAGGTGCAAACTCATAGTTATGTATTTTTTCCAACTTTTGTTTTATATCGGCTGTTATTTTTTTGCATTCAATGTCTTCTACACATAACGCTTCCAAGAGGGCTTTAGAGAGCCTTTTTGGCAGTGGAATTACGGAGCTAAGCTGCTTTTTGCTATCTTTGATAAGCTCTAAAATATTATTCTCAGGTAAAAAATCTATTGCCATATTTCCCTTTTGCCAGTAGAGCGATGCGGATAAAACCGCCGGTCCGCTTATCCCTTTATGGGCGAAAAGAAGCTCCTCTTTTAAAGTTTTGCCGTTAATTTTGATAGAAACAGGGCAACTAAGACCGCTCAACTCCTTCATCCAAAACTGCTCTTTTTGGAGAGTAAGACCGACAAGTGCCGGAGTAAACTCTTTTACTTTTATGCCAAAACTCTTTGCAATGCCAAGCCCGATATCGCTAGCCCCTAGCTCCTTGTAGCTTTTTCCGCCCGTCGCCACCACGACTTTCTTTGCCCTTAAGCTCTCTTTTGGCGTCTTTACTTCAAAAGTATCGCCCTCTTTTTTTACCCACAAAATCTCTCTGTTTAAAAGCATATCCGCATAAGCGGTAGAGTTTTTAAATATATTTATAATCTCCTCTGATGACTCCCTGCAGAAGTAGTAGCGCTCTTTGCGAACAACTGGCTCGACACCGTTTATATGCAGATAATTTAGCAAATCCTCTTTGGAGAAGCTATCTAAAACAGCAGATATAAATTCGCTATCGCCATCATAATTGTTTTTAGTTACTTCCACATTTGTAATATTGCATTTTGAGCCGCCTGAGATTTTTAGTTTTTGTGCGATTTTATTGTTTACGTCCACAATAGCAACGCTTAACTTTTTATCCAAATTGGAGGCGCACATAAGAGAGCTTGCACCGGCACCGAGTATTAAAACATCATATATCTTCATGGCAAAATTATACTTTATGGCACCTTTAGCTATAATACGATAAAAATTTTTCATAACCTTACGAAGTGAATGATTCTGCAACCTTAGGGTCAAAATCTTTGATTTTGGGGCACCCAAGGTGAAGCCTAAATGAACGAGTATGGGTTATGAAAGATGCCAAATATTTATAAAAGTGATATAAATGAGCAATAAACTTCATATAGTATCTTTAGGATGCACAAAAAATCTCGTTGACACGGAAGTTATGATGGGTAAACTCCAAAACTTCACGCTTACCGACAACCAAGAAGAAGCAGACGTTATTATCGTAAATACATGCGGTTTTATCGATGCTGCAAAACAGGAGTCCATCAACACGGTTTTAAATCTTCATGATGCACGAAAAGAGGACTCTGTTTTGGTAATGGCAGGGTGTTTGAGCGAGAGATACAAAGAGGAGTTGGCCAAAGATATGCCAGAAGTTGACATCTTTACGGGGGTGGGTGATTATGACAAAATCGATGAGCTTTTAGTTGAGAAAAAGAGCAGATTTTCCGAAGCGGTGTATCTGATCGATGGAGCAGAGCGTGTAGTAACAGGCTCAACATATCACGCCTATATAAAACTCTCCGAGGGGTGTAATCAGACATGCAGCTTCTGCGCGATTCCATCTTTCAAAGGGAAGCTAAATTCAAGAAGCTTAGATTCTATTGCAAAAGAGGTTGAAGGGCTTGTGGCAAAAGGATACTGGGATTTTTCATTTATCTCGCAAGACAGTAGTTCGTTTTTAAGAGACCAAAACGTCAAAGACGGGCTTAGTCTGCTTATCCAAAGAATCGAGCTCATCGAGGGAGTAAAGAGTGCGAGAATTCTCTATCTTTACCCATCAACTACGACAATGGCACTTCTAAAAAACATAGCAAAAAGCAAAATCTTCCATAACTATTTTGATATGCCTATTCAGCATATAAACGATGAGATGTTAAAGCTTATGAAAAGAGGTTTCGGTAAAAAGCAGACTCTTGAACTCCTGGAGTATATGCGCGCGCTTCCTGACTCTTTTCTAAGAACAAGCTTCATTGTCGGTCATCCGCAGGAGAGTGTGGAGATGTTTGATGAGATGTGTGAATTTGCCGCAAATTTCGGCTTTGACCGCATAAATGTTTTTGCATACTCTGACGAGGAGACGACATCTGCACACGAGATGAGCCAGAAGATCCCTGCAAAAACCATAAACAAAAGAGCGGAAATTTTAGGTAAAATTGCCTCTGAAGTTATGGAAAAATCGCTTAAAAATGAAATCGGCAAAGAGACTCAAATAGTTATTGACGGTGAGAGCGAGGAGCATGAGTATCTTCTAAGTGCTAGAAAACTTATCTGGGCACCGGACATTGACGGCGAAGTCTATGTCAACGACAGAACTTCGGATGAAGAGCTGGAGTTTGGCAAAATTTACAGCGCTAAAATCAGCGGCATGGTCGGAAATATTTTAACCGCAACAGTTGACAATGCTTGAAAACAGTTCTCTCTCAAAGCTAAAGGACAAAAAAAACCTCTTAGCATTCTCAGGCGGAGCGGACTCTACTGCTCTGTTTTTTCTACTTTTAAAACATAATATCCCTTTTGATATTGCAATCGTTGACTATGGCATTAGAGAGCAGAGCAAACAAGAGGTTGCCTACGCAAAAGAGCTTGCAAAGATGCACAATCTCTCGTGCCATCTTCTAAACGCTCCAAAGATTGAACAAAACTTCGAAGCTGCGGCAAGAGAGATTAGATACAACTTTTTTGAAGAGCTTATAGCAAAACATAAATATGAAAACCTCCTTACCGCGCATCATCTGGGAGACAGGTTTGAGTGGATGCTTATGCAGTTTTGCAAAGGTGCTGGGTGTGCAGAGATAGCAGGAATGCAAAGAGAGCAAAACAGAGGTTTCTACACGCTCATCCGACCGCTTCTTCATCTCGACAAACAAGAGCTTTTGGCATATCTTCATGCGAATGAAAAAATATATTTTGAAGATGAGAGCAACCTTGATGAAGATATAAAAAGAAACTCATTTAGACACAGCTACTCTCTTCCTCTTTTAGAAAAATACCTCAGCGGAATTAAAAAAAGCTTTGACTATATTGATGAAGACAGAGAGAGCTTGGTGGGCGATGTAGAGATAAAACAGATAAATGAGCTTGCCTATTTTAAAAGCTCACAAAACAAAAGAGCAGATATCTTTGCAATCGATAAATACCTAAAATCAAAACTCTATATGCTCAGTGCAAGTGAGCGAGAGCTGCTAAAAAATCAAAAAACTCTGGTTGTAGGCAGAAGTTTTATCGTAAATCAGGAGAGAGGTTATATTTTTATCGCACCGTATGAAAAAAACATATCTAAAATGGATGATAAGTTTAAAGATGAGTGCAGAATTTTAAAACTAGAGCCAAAACTTCGCCCCTATCTATACAAAGAGAGAGAGGCTTTTTTAAAAGTAAAAGAGCTACTTGGTGCTGTTTGACTCTTTGTTATTATAGACTTTCATAGTAAAAGATGAGCTAATCATCTCTCCCTCTCGTTTGAAATTTATCGGGAAATTGACGGCTATAATCCAGTCGCTCTTGTTCACTGCTTCCAAAAAGTTGTAAAAACTCTTAGGCGAGCTTATCTCAGAGGTTGTATTTACCTCATAAACGCTAAAACCATCCTCATCTTCGAGCACGGAACTCTTTGAAACAGTGAGTGAGCTGAAAAAACTCCTATGTTGCTTTATAAACCTATCCGCATTAAATTCACTCTCAAATGCTTTTATGGCGTGGAGATTATCGTCTTGAAGCTTCTGAAGCATAACCTCTTTTTCAATATAGAAATCCAAGAGCTGTTTTAGCTCAAGATTCTCTTTTTTGAGCTCGGTTTTTTTAATTCTATAGCTCTTGCCCTCAGGAATCAAAGCAACAAAAGAGAAAACCAAAACAAACAGAAGCAAAGAGAGGGAGACTGCCAGCAGGTAAATATTTTGCCTGCTAAGATTAATTTTCACTGCCCAAACCCTCCCCTTCATCGATATAATTTGTTGACACAAACCTCAACCATCCGTTTTTCTCCGGATAAAAACTGCTGTATGTTCTATGAAAAATAGAGCGAAGCGGTGCTTGAAGCATAAAATTATACACATCCTTGTTTGGAGTAATACCGTAAAGAATTAGACCGTTCTCCATTATTCTAGCTTCCGAGAGCGTTATTCTGCTAGGGACTAAATCAAAAAGATTGCTGATGCTATCCTTTAAAACGCTGTTTTTCGTAAAAACTTTCTCTGCCAAAAGAGTCTGCTTCTCTATAGTCGCGATTTCGTTGCTCATTTTTAAAATTCCGGCACGTAGCTCAGTTTTTTGATTGTTTACATCAATCATTTCTTGCTCAAATCTATGGTCGCGAAATGTTAAAAAGGCGTATGTACTAAAGAGCATAAAGAGCGTAACGCCAAAAAAGGTTAGCAGAAGCTGTATATCTTTTGTAAATACCGTTTTTCGTCTAGGCTTTATATAGCTATATTTCATTTATATCTCCGCCTTTGCCATGTCGCACAGCGCTACGCCGAGATCTATTTTTCTTACAAAAACGTTTAGAAATATCTCTTCTTCAAGATAGCTTTTAAGATCACCACTCACACCCACGCCGTCTGCTATATAGATATTTTCTATAAACTGACTGTTGTATTTTGGATTTTTATAAAAAGCATTCAGTGCGTTTTGAATCAATGAAAACCTCTGATAATCTTCATTAAAACCATCGGCAGAAGCAGACTGCTCCTCTTTTACTATCACTCCGCCGGCCTCTTGCTCTTCTGAGAATTCATCAATAGAATCGCCGCTATCAAGGTCTTCGATATTTGTAAAATCATCAAACCCGACAGAGCCATCTTCTATATCAATATCCTCTAAATCTATCCCCTCGTCAATGTCGAGCGAAATCTCTTCGCCATCGTCCAAAGATGAGTCCATCAGAAGGTCCTCTCCCTCTTTATGGTGTTCCATATTGAGATACTCCGCATAAAGAAGCTTTGAGTTGTCAAAAATAGTAAAAGATATATAATTATCCTCCACTAAAACAAACATTGCCGATGCATTTCCTATCTTATCTTTAAAAAAATTAGCCATCATCGCAAATGGAGAGAAGATAAAATCAACGCCTATACTTCTGTACTCGTGCTTTATTGCTTCCAAATCATACTCTGATGTATAAAATGCCCACTCTTTCGAGTAGCATCTATACTCTGATGAGTTAACATCATAGTACCTGCTCATCTCACTTGCAACGCACGTAGGAACTGCTCCTTGAAGAGGCGACTTGTCCAAAATAGAGATATAACAAAAAGGGGATTCTTTGTAAAATGCGTTTATATACTCATACATTCTTGTGTTCATTGATGTAGTGTCAAAATATTTATGCATACTCTGCAAAACATTTTTTCCAGAGCACACCTCAACATACACTACGCTCTGAGCGTTTTCAACAATAATATTTATGAAAATTTTAGTATATAAAGATTCTAAAAATTTACCAATCATTGCTCTTTTGCTCCGCAAAGAGGGTGCGCCATATTATAATTTTGCTGTTTCAATGCACTGCCCAATTTTGTGTATATTTGTGTTGTAGCCATAGACGAGTGCCCAAGCAACTCACTTACATCGGCAATCGGGGCACTGCCGTTAAGCAGCTGCGATGCAAAAGAGTGGCGAAGTTGGTGAGGAGAGACTTTTAATCCGACTCTTCTAAAGACTTTTAAAACAATATATCTTAGACTGTTTTCGCTTAATTTTTCGCCATTTTGCTCAAAAACAAATTTTTTTCGCGAGTATTTGCTCAAATATTCGTCAAGAAGTTTTTTTGAGTTTGGCAAAAGAGGAATATCTCTTTGTTTATTACCTTTTCCTATAACTCTCACCCACTCGCTTGTGATGTTTTTTAACTCTAAAGAGGCCAGCTCAGATATCCGCAAACCCAGAGTGTAAAGAAGTGTAACAACGAGCCTCCCCTCATCCTCACTGCGCGACAAGGCTTCGATTATGTGCTCGTGAGATATCGGTTTTGGCAAAGTTTTTGCAACCTTTATGCCATCATCGGCTTTGAGTAAAACCGGCATACCGTTATCATTTAGATACTCCGTAAAAGAGCGAATTGCGCTAAGTTTTTTACTGATTGTTTTTGAGTTTAAAGATGATATTTTTATACGGTAAGGCATAAGATTTAAAAGGGTATGTTTGCTCTCTTGAACAATCTCTATATGCAAAAACGCCTCTCTTAGAGACTCATCATAGCTTTTGATAGTCAAGTCTGAGTATCCTCTAATATCCTCTAGATATTTGAGAAACTCTTTTTGTTTAGTTTGTATCGATTTTTTCAAGCAGTTTCTCAAACTTGGCGTGGTACTGTGCCGACTGATTGACAAGATCCTCGTCAGTTATGACACTTGGGGCAAGTTTTATATATGCACTTAGCATAATATTGCACATCATTGCGATTTTTGCCCTGTCTGCGTCTGATATCTTCTCTTTTGCGGCAATTTCATCTATTGTTTTCATATAGCTTTTAGCCTCTTCTATGTACGAAACATACTTTAGCGAGGTTTGCGACTGCGCCATAATAGTTGCCGCCATACGATTATACACATCAATACTAAACGCCTCTTTGGCAAGAGAGTGAGCCTCTTTGTACTCTCCGATTTCATAATAATATTTTGCCCTCAGAGACTTCTCGTATGATGGATTTATTAAAAAATAAGCGCCCATTATAAAGATTAAAAAAATTGCCAAAAGCGGAATAAATATCTTAGATTTCATGTTTTAATAGCTCCCTCTTAATTAGCTCTCTTGCCTCTTCAAGCTCCATCTTATCAAGGTCCAGCGGAGCTGTCGTATAGTAATTCAGCTCTCCAAAAGGCTTTGGAATAATAAACTTATCCCAGCTGTTAAGTTGCCAATATTTTGTAGGTATGATGCGAACCAAAACAACCTTAGCACCGGTTTTTTGAGCCATAACTACAACCCCATCGGCCACTTCATGTCTAGGACCCTTTGGACCATCAGGCGTAATTCCTATATCGTACCCATCTCTCAAAGCCTTAATACCCTGCATCAAAACCTTTGCCGCACCTCTGTTGGTTGAACCTGCTATTGTATCCAATCCAAAATATTTTATAGTTTTAGAGATTAACATTCCATCAAAATGGCTGGAGATTAAAACTTTTGCGTGAGGAGGTTTTCTATAGTAGAAGTAGAGATACGGAAGCATTAAAAGCTCTCCGTGCCAACAGGCAAAGATTGCCGGTTCATCACCTATGATTTTTGGAACGTGAAACCTTTTTTTGCTTGTTAGGTAAATGGCTCTAATTAATAGCGACGCTATAAAAGGGACGATAATTAGTGCTAATGCACGAAAGAGCTTTTTACCCAACAACTTCTCCGGTTAATATCGTTCGCCCTATTGCCGTGATTTTGACATCTCTAAATTGTCCCAAAAGCTCATCAGAGCCTTTAACCTTTATCACAAGGTTGTTGTCGCTTCTGCCGCTTACGTAGTAGTCTTGATTTAAATCTTCAAAATAGACCCTGTATGTTTTGCCCAGATGCTTTTTGTTCTTCTCGTCTAGTATATCAACACTCAAATTTTGAAGCGTTGTAAGTCTGTGAGACGCCACATCATCATCAATGGCATTTGTAAAATATTGGGCTTCCGTCTCAGGGCGCGGAGAGTACTTGAATGAGAAAATCTGATCAAACCCGACACGTCTTACGACATCAAGCGTCTCTTCAAAATCTTCATCGCTCTCACCGGGGAAAGCCACGATAATGTCCGTCGATATACTGACATCCGGAGAGATGCTCTTTAGCTTCTCTACGCGATCTAAAAACCACTCTTTGGTGTAGCCACGCTTCATATCGCGAAGTACCTTTGTTGAGCCGCTCTGAAGAGGCATGTGCATAGACTTACAGATTTTTGGATTTTTCGCAAACTCCTCGATAAACTCATCATCCATGTGGAAGGGGTGCGGAGATGTAAAGCGGATTCTCTCTAGAGCTTCAATGGCACTAAGACGGCGAAGAAGCTCTGTAAAGTTTACCTTTTCGTGATTTCCTGAGAAACGGCGGCCGTAATTATTAACATTTTGTCCAAGAAGAAAAACCTCTTTTGCACCGCGCTCTACTGCCCTCTGAGCTTCACGCAAAATCAGTTCGGTAGGAATAGATATCTCGTCTCCGCGTGTTTTTGGAACTATGCAGTAGGTGCATGATTTATCACACCCGATTGAGATGTTTATGTAGGCTTTATATGGAGATGTTCTAAAATCATCAAAAGCAAATTCGCTCTCATCATAGTTGATATCGACTTCAACCGCTTTGTCTTTATGCAAAACTTCCGTTATCTTAGAGACGTTTCTAGCACCCAAAACGAAGCTCACATAAGGTGCACGCCTGATTATCTCATCACCCAAATGCGAAGCCGTACAGCCACAAACACCTATTTTGGCTCCCTCTTTTTTCTTTTTGTTAAAAACTCCAAGTTCTGAGAAGAGTTTTGCTACGGGTTTTTCTCTAACTGAGCAGGTATTTATGATAATCAAGTCGGCGTTTTTTAAATCATCGGTAGTCTCATAACCCTCTTTTTCGCGCAACTGTGCAATCATATGCTCGCTGTCGCGAGAGTTCATAGCACAGCCTAGGGTTTCGATAAATAGTTTTTTACTCACAACAGAGCTTTAGTTAATTATGTGAACTTGATACATATACTCGTTGTCTGAGAGTCCGTACTTAACTTCACTCATGTAAAAACTTTTTCCCTTTGCTTCAAAGTGATCTTGAAGTTCAAGCAAATCTTTATGTGAATTTTCTCTATCAAAATAGAAGATTACGCTCTCCTCTTTTTCAACCGCAGCCTCAATTTTAGCCAATTCTGCTTTTTTTGGCTTTGCAGTAATATCTGTTCTTGCAAACTTTAAATCCATAATCTATCCTTATATCAAGTGCTATATTTTTTGTATTGTAGTAAAACTCTACTAAAAGTCCTATTAAAGATGATTTTATGCTATTTTGGTATAATGTCGCCACTCCATAAGAAATCCCTTATATTTTTTAACACTGTTTTTTATGAGATCACCCTAACAAGGATATAATAATGGAAAAAATTCTAGACATAGTCGAAGCGATTGCGCACGAAAAAGGTCTTAAATCGGAAAAAGTTACAGAGGCTCTAAAAACAGCATTTATTCAGACTGCAAAAAGAGTAATTAACCAAAAATTTGCTTTTGA
>KB224177.1_pt32 | contig 12460 bp, 13 predicted proteins | sample 524768 | NCBI WGS metagenome assembly AMQJ01 (sample SAMN00998488, study PRJNA167727) | sediment metagenome | isolation source: subsurface aquifer sediment | place: USA: Rifle, Colorado | collected Aug-2009
AAGTTTAAAAACATTGGCATTTACGATTCAAAAGTCAAACGATGCAGGAGTGCTTCTTAGAACAAACTTGGATGAGAATCTATGTAAAAAGTATGAAAGTATCGATTTGAAACCACTTGGGGACTATTTGGCAAGATACAGCGTTAACCTTGAAAATGAGTTTTTAGATTTTCCAATCTCAAACTATAACTTGCATCAAGGTGTAAGCAATGTTATAAAATCACTTCTGTAAAAGATTTACATTGATAAAAATAATCGAATATTTTATAAAAAACAGCAGGCTTAACTATGCGTTGCTTGCTTTTTTAATCTTTATGGGAGTTAATTCTTACATAAATATCCCAAAAGAGATTTTTCCGGATGCCGAGTTAGATCAGATAACCGTTTTAGGCACTTACAAAGGGGCGAGTGCTACCGTTATGAATAAGATGGCAGTGCGCGACATTGAAGATGAGCTTAGCAATGTCACAGGCATAGATAAAACTGAGACAACCATCACACCCGGAGCCTTTGCAATACTCCTCACACTCAACAAAAGCGCCAACAAAGAGACAACGCTTGGGCTTGTCAAGGATGCAATAGCTTCAACTAGGCAGTATCTGCCATCTGATATGAATGAACCAGTAGCAAAGCTTCGCGAAAAAACCAGGTCTCTTATCAAGCTTGCGGTCTCCTCCGCAACGCTCCCCATAGGTGAACTTACGCTTGTAGCTCAGGAGATAAAAACAAAAATATCAAAAATCGGCGGTATCAGCGAGGTTTTAATCCGTGGAGACTCCAATGAAGAGGTCATTATAAAGATAGATTCGCAAGCTGTTTTGGCGTATGGTCTCTCACATGAGAGCGTGCGAAGAGCGATAGCAAATCTCTCATATACCTTTCCGGTGGGAAATATAGAGCAAAGAGGCAATTTCGCTTATGTATCGACTGCTAATGGCAAGGCGAATGAGCAGGAGTATAAAGAGAGTATATTGAATATTGATGAGAAATATATCAAGCTTGGGGATATTGCCGAAGTAGCCATAGAGTATCCGCAAACAGACACGCTTGCTACGTTTAACAACAAAAAAACAATCTCGCTTGTTATATCAAAGGGAGAGGAGGGCGACTCTATTGTTCTTGCAAAAGAGCTTAGAGAGTATGTCAAAACCATAGAGAAAAATTATAACAATGTCGATTTCTACTTTTATGAAGATAGCTCCAAGCCTGTTAGACAGAGACTTGACGTAATTATCTCAAACTTAATGTTTGGTTTGGTTTTGGTCTTTTTGTCGATGTATATTCTTATAAATTTCAGAATAGCAATTATAGTTGCGCTTGGAATCCCATTCTCTTTTATCATAGGACTGCTGAGTATCTACTATATGGGATACTCAATAAATGTGGTCTCGCTTCTTGGAGCACTCATTGTTATAGGAATCGTAGTTGATGATGCGATTATTGTTGCTGAAAATATACAGCGCTATATAGATGATGGGATGAGCAGCTATGGTGCAGCTGTAGCGGGAGTAAAAGAGATGATGCTTCCCGTAACTCTTGCAACAATAACTACCGTTGCGACATTTCTGCCTATATTTATGCTTCAGGGCGAAATAGCTCTCTTTATTGTCCTAATCCCCATCACGGTTATAATAATTTTACTTGCCTCTCTATTGGAGAGCTTTTTGTTTTTACCGCTACACGCGCATGAGTTTTTGAAAAAAAACAGTAATACTCTAAGCTGGGTGCCGTTTCAAAACTTATATGAGAAGATAATTTTACACTTTTTGAACTACAAAAAAATCTCTCTTTTGCTTTTTTTGATACTGATACCTCTGGCAACATTTTACACAGTCAAGTCAATGAAGTTTCAGTTTTTTCCAAATTTTGACGGAAATTATCTCTATGTTTCAGGCAAACTTGATATTAACACTCCGTTAGAGGAGACGTACAGAGTTTCAAACGAGATAGAAGCAGAACTAATGAAACACGCAGAGGAGTTTTCGCTCAAATCAACCTCCTCGGTTGTCGGATACAGAAGAAGCCTCTCTGGAGATTCGCAGAGAAACAACGGCGTTTTTATGATAACTATGGAGCTCTATGACAGAGAGGAGTCCAACTGGATAGATAAATATGTAAATCCTGTTTTAAATTTTAGTTTTGAGTTTAATAACCCTGAAAATATAAGAAAAAAACAGACGTTTGAACTCTCTCCTCGTGCACAAGAGATAGTAGAGGTTTATAAAGAGAAGTACAATATGGAAGATATCGGTGTTATTGAGGATAAATCCGGACTTATCAAGAGCGATATCCAGATCAACCTCTCAGGGAGCAACGACGCGGCGCTTCAAGATGGGATATTGAAGCTCGAAGAGAAGTTCTCTTCAATAGAGAATATAAGAGATTATAGCGATAATATAAAATATGGAAAGATGGAGTACAAAATCAAGATAAACTCCTACGGAGAGAGCTTGGGGCTTAGTGAAGCCGTTGTTGCAAGAACGCTAAGCGGATATTTTCTGGAACAAAAACAAGCGACGACATTTAATGACAAGGGCGTGATGGATATAAAAACCGAGGATAGCACAAAAGATAGCATCGCAACATTTTTAGATTTTAATATTGCTCTTGGAGAGGGTAGGTATGTCAAGCTCTCGGACGTAGCAGACATCACCCAAATAAGAGATTATGAGAAGATTGACAAGCTAAACGGCAACATAGTAAAAATTGTCTATGCAAACATAGATAAAAGAAAGATAACATCACAAGAGATCTTAGACAAACTCGAACCGACACTAAATGAGATAAGAGCATCAGGCATAAGTGTGGAACTTTTAGGAGAGAGGGAGAAGAGTCTGCAATTAAAAAGCGATATGACAAACGCAGTGTTTCTCTCGCTCTTTTTAGTTTTTTTAACCTTGCTGCTCATTTTTCCAAAAATCAAATACGTACTTATGGTTATGAGTGTTATTCCGCTCTCCATCTTGGGAGCACTTTTAGGACACAAACTTCTTGGGATAAACCTCACAATGCCATCAATCATAGGAATACTTGGTCTTGCAGGTGTTGTTATCAACGATGGGATAATTATGCTTGATTTTCTGCGCGGCACGCACAAGCTAGATGAGTTTTTAGAGCGGGCAAAACTAAGACTCCGCCCTATCGTCATCACATCACTAACGACCTTTTTGGGACTCTTTACGCTTATCTTCTACGCTAGAGGTCAAGCGGTAATCCTTCAGCCCATTGCTGTCTCTCTTGGGTTTGGTCTGATGTGGGGAACGCTTTTAAATCTGATATATTTACCAACGCTTTATGCGATGGTAAATAAAATAGAACTAAAAAAAGATGCTTAGTGTGATTGGTATGGCAGGATAGGCAATTTTAGGTGTTTTGCATAAACTATGCCGCTTTTTATGTTTATGACATCATAGTTTAGCTTTTGCGATAAAAATGGCGCAAGAACGCTTGTTCTACTCCCTGTTCTGCAGATGATTGCAAACGGTTTTTTTGTATCGACCGCACTATTTAGCTTCTCTAAAAAAACTCTCAGGTCGTAATTTCCCTTCTCATCAAAAAGCATTATCGGGATAGAGCCCTTTAGGAGTCCGGTCTCCCTCCATTCACCAGGTGTTCTGATGTCAACTATGGGCATCTTAGAATCAAGAAGTCGTTGTGACGCCTCTTCGTTTGTAACAGCCGCAAAAAGCCAAGACGATAAGATTAAAAACGATAACACTATTTTTTTCAATATATTCCCCATCCATTAAATTAAGGGTATAATTGTACCAATAAATAGATAAACAACAGGTAAAAATGGCATCACAAAAAGCAATAGACAACTCACAAAGGCTGCGTTATATAAGGGCGTTGGAGAGATTTCACAAAAGCATAGTTTCGTATCTTGCAAGCACGGCAAATCTCTCTAGGGAGGGGTATGAAAAAAAGATAGACGCAAGTATGAAAGTTCTCCAGAGAGTCGAAGAGATAGCACTATATAAAGGTGATTTGCAGGAGCTTCAAAAGCTTGTTAAAAAGATAATCAGCCTCAAAGAGAGTGATAAAGAGATAGATGAGATAAAAGAGGAGATTCTTTACGCTTCAAATCAGCTTGAGAAGACCAAAAACGCAAGAAGATATAAAAAAGATAAGCACTCCAACTCGATATATGACGAGTGGGAGTAAAGAGGGTCTTAGCTACTCTTTTAACATTTTGTCGAGTAATGTAAAGACCTCTGAAGATACATCTTCCATCTCATCAAAGTTTTTAATAATTTTATCCGCATTTTTTAGAGTCTCATTCTCTGCGTTTTTTTCAAGGAAGCTTAGATTTTCATGAACTTTTTTGCTTACTGTTATGCGAGGAACATCTAGTTTTGCAAAAGAGTTTGTGTGTGCAAATCTTTTTTGCCCCTCTTCGGAACACCACTCTCCAAGACGGCATTTATCGCCCGGTTTTGAAGGAACAACATTTTTAAGAGATATGATAGAGTTGTAAGCGCGTGATTTAAAGAGTATCTGGTCTAGTTTTGCAAGAACGACAAATATCGAATTCTCCATTCCATAAGAGTAGTCAACTATTTTTGAAGAGTTTTCACTTAGCTCTATGAGTGTGTTTTCAAAACCATTTATCTTTTGAGTAGAGCCCTCTACCGTCTGCTTCATATTGTCTGAGCTAGTTTGAATCTCACTCATATTTTGCTGAAGGGATTTAATAGAGACCGAAATTTCTCCTGTTGCTTTGTGTGTTCTCTCTGCAAGTTTTCTTACTTCATCAGCAACAACCGCAAATCCTCTTCCGTGCTCACCTGCACGAGCTGCTTCTATGGCTGCATTTAGAGCAAGTAGATTTGTTTGGTCTGCGATATCGGTAATGAGCTGGATTACGGATGTTATCTCGTTTGCTTGACTTGCGATCTCGCCTATACTGTCATTGTTGATGTTTACCTGTTCACTTAGGGCGTTTAGCTCGCTTGTTATAGCTACGATATCGTCTCTTGAATTGCTTGCTAGTTCTGAAGCCTGTTTCGTAGCAGATGTAACAGATTTTAAATCGTTAAGATTTTCATCTAAATCAGAGATAATCATAGACAGAGACTCGGTAACCATAACGCTTTTTGTGCTGATTTTTGAGTTAAATATATCTCTTTGTGCTTTAGCGTGTTGAGTCTTCATAAATTCAATGCTTTTGCCGACACTCTCTATCGCATCAACAAACTCACCGCTCATACCCTCAGAGGAGATGCGATGTGTAAACATGCCCTTTGATGCATCAGTGATAGTTGTATTGATTTCGTGAATAAGGTTTTGCGTGTGTTTTATAAGCTCAGAGAGCTCATATCCCATTATTCCAAGCTCGGTATTTCTCTCGGTCGTAGAGGCTTTGTGGCCAAAATCCCCTTTTGAAACATAGCTGATTAACTTAGTAAAGTCGTTTATTCCGCCTGTTATAGATTTTCTTATAACGGTTGCTAAAACCAGAACTATCACGCCGACGATTATGCCTGCAATAAGAGCTAGGAATTTGAAGAAGTTAATCTCTGTTGCAAGCCCTGCGGAGTCATTTTCAAGCTCAGTTGCTTTTAGCTCTACAAGTTTTGCAAAAGACTCTCTGGAGGCATTTGCAAACGGAGTTAGCTCTTTTGAGTAGCTTGCGTATATTCTGTTTTTATCTTCGCCAATATCTTGAGGACTTAACGATTTCATCATTTTGAGCGTGTTTTGCAAAAAGAGCATTGTTGAGCTTTTAGCCTCTTTGACCATAACAAGAGAGGGCTCTTTTTCCATAAGTTCTTCTAGAATAGAAAAATGCTCTTCAATCTCTTTTAGTGTCTTTTCAAGCTTTTGGATGTTTTTCTCATAATCTCCGCCAAGCATTATATCTCTGGACAATCTGCTTATATAGTTGAGATTTTTTTCTATTTTAAGGGTTGTTAGACCCCCGATCATTGAGTTATGGTGAAGATTTTCATATTTTGATTCAATATGTCCCATCGCCAAAAATATTGATATCGCAGCAGCAAAAACGGAGGTGCTAACCATCGCGATAAAATAGTTCATCTTCTTTTGGATGCTCAAATTTTTAAACATTAGAATACCTTGTCATTATTTTTGCCACAATGATAACATATTTTTTGTGATTGTTTTGTAATTAATTTATAAATGTGCCTAAATTGTCAACTACTAAAGATACATAAGCTGGGATAGAAGGATGATTGCGACAACAAGGCTAAAAGGGAAGAGGTGGCTCTTGAATACCCACGGATTTATTTTGAAAAGTTTTTGGTTTATTCCTCTTAGTCCAAGCCACAAGCCCAAAAATGCTTTTATAGCCAAGAGAGTTTGAAAATAAGAGAGTGAAGAGTTTTCTATTTTTCCAAAAGCTTGTGAAAAAAGATAAAGACCGCTGGCAACCGCAACCATTAGAGCATAGGGAACCACATTTCTTACATGCATCATAATCGCCTCTCTTGCTTTTGCGTGTTCTTCACTGTTTAGTGTTTGTCCCATTTTGGACAAAAACAAAACATCTACAAACAAGAAACCGCCATAGATAAAGACGGAAAAGATATGAACGGTATGAATAAGAGTGTAAGTGATGGGATATCCTTTTTTGCAGTAATTTTATCATATTGAGGCATAAACAAATTTGTTTTAGGTCAATGACATAACCATACATTTAGACTTTTTAGATAAAATCACGAGTTAAAAAAACCAATACAAAGAAAAACGACAATGCAAAATACAAAAGCTAGATCTAATATTTACGCGCTGCTATCTCGTGTATTGCTTCAAGAGCTAGACGAGAAGATGTTAAAAACTATCAAGAGTGATGAAAATATTTTAGATTTTTTCCCAACCCTAAAAGATTGGAAACCTTTTGTAGAAGTTCAAGATAGCAAGCTTTTAGAGGAGTATCTAAATCCTGATTTTGTAAATCTCTCTCTTTTGCATCTTATTCCTTATGAGACATTTTATACGAGAGAAGACCAGAAAATCGAGACAGGTGGAGCAAATCCGGTAACTGATATGTACAGTGCATACAATTTTATGGTTGATTATGGAGTGGCACGAACCATCTCTGCTGATCATATAGGCGTTGAGCTGGAGTTTATGCATCATCTCTGCGTCGCAGAGCAAAAGGCACTAGAAGAGGGCGACAAAGAGGCAGTAGAAGCACTTAGGGAGATTCAAAAAGAGTTTTTAAATAAACATCTTCTAAAGTGGGCGCCGCTCTATCTCATAAATGTAAAATATGAGGCTAGAACACCGCTCTATTACGATGCGGCTGATTTGGCTTTAGAATTTATCCTTAGCGATAACGAGTATCTGCTTCAAGAGCTCAAAGCGTAGATGATACAACTAAAAGCAAGCCGCTGCGTCCGCTCTCTCTCACGCGAGAGCGAGTGCAACAAATGTGAGGTTGTCTGTCCAACGGGTGCAATCGTTGTAGGCGATAACCCGTTGCCGGCTATAAACTTCTCATCATGTGTCGGATGCGGTGCTTGCGATGCGGTTTGTCCAAATGAGGCGCTTTTTTTAGATGATTTTAGTCCGACGGATTTTTTCTTCAACTATATAGAAGATGAGGAAAATCTTATCTCATGCAGGAAGAACGTTCCGTGCATCGCGGCTCTAAATATTGAAAACATTATCTCTATGACTCTTTTGAAAAAAGAGGTTGTTTTTGACATGGGACATTGTGATGGGTGTGCAATCGCTCATAAATGTAAACCTGAGATACTAAAAAACTACGAAGAGGCGTCGTATATTCTAAAAGCGATGGAGAGCAGTGCCATTATCAGGCTTGAGGATGTAAGATATGAAAAAGAGCAAGGCTCCAGCGAGAGTGTAGCCAACAGAAGAGAGTTTTTTAGTAAAGTAAATCTCAAAAATGCGCTTAAGACAAAAATAGAGTTTGAAAAAGAGATACAAAAAGCAACCGATGAGCTCGTTGAGCACACTCTGCAAAAGAGCGATATAGCACTTTTGCGCCAAAAGCGAATTACGGATAGAAGAAAACTCTTCTTTACAGCCCTCAAGAGAGTTGCAAAGCCGTCTGTTTATCACATCATTGAAGCAGATGAGCTGACGTTTACGTCTATGAAGCTCTTAGATAGCGATACCTGTACCGCGTGCCAGATGTGCTACAGAGTATGTCCTACAGGCGCTCTTAGCTCGGATGTTAAAAACTCAAAGATAGATTTTGATCCGTTTTTGTGTATAAAATGCCATATTTGCCACGATGTATGCGAGCCGGATGCTATTACTTTATCACCCTCTTATAGGGTAAAAGAGTTTTTTGAGCCCGAGGTGCAAAATCTTATAACTTTTAAAGTCAGAAGATGTAACGAGTGCAATATGATTTTTAGCACAAACTCCAATGAAAAACTCTGCTATAGATGCAAGGCGGAGGAAGAAGAGGCGAGGGAACTTTGGGGAATAAGAGGAGATATGTAATATGATGAACAACGGCAATGAGATATCGCATCATACGAAGCTTTACGGTTTTATAGGCGAGCATGCGGGGCAGAGTAGCATCTCGGCAACGCTAAACAAGCTTTTTAAGGCAAACAATAAAGATGCGATGATAATTCCGATGAATATACGCGAAGATGATCTCTATTTTACGGTTGTAAATATGAAAAAATCACATGTAAACGGTGCGTTGATATCAAGCGAATATGTAAAAAATGTTGTAGAAGTTTTGGATGAGGCAAGTGAGGCTGTAAAGCTTAGTGGAATGTGCGATATGCTTTTAAGAGATGAGCAGAGACTAGTAGGCGATATCGTTGGAATGCGAGCGCTCGTAAAACTTCTCAATGATAAAGGCGCTAAGAGAGTAGCTCTCATGGGAATTGGCTCAAGGGCTAGGGCATTTAGCTTTTTTACAAATGGTTTTGATGTAAGCTACTTTTATGATGATCTAGAAAAGCTGATGAGTTTTACCAAAGATATCGGTGAGCTAGATGCCGACATTAACCGCATAGCCGAGGGGATGGAGATAGACTTATCCTCTTATGATGCAGTGGTTGATTTTTCAGATTTCCAGACTCTGGATATGGTTGGTAAATTGGGGAAAATAAACTTGGATATGAAGCAAAAAAAAGAGTTCTCAGCCCTTAAAGTTAGGGCAAACGAACTTGGAGCGGCATATATAGGTTTTGATGATATGCTAGGCGAGTTGAGTGGTGCTGTTTTTGAATTTTTAAAAGAGAAAAAACATTTAGAGTATGATAAAAGCGATATGAGATTTTAACTTCACTCTTGTAAAAAAAATTAAGGAAAAGATATGAATAGAGAAGATTTTAGTGATTTAAGAGCAGAATTTGACAAGCTTGTAAAAGAGAGTTGTTCGAGTGAAGATTTTGAAAAAAGAGACCCAGATGCAGGCGATAAAGAGGATGAGGAGCCTGTTCCGCAGTTTGTTGATGCGCTTACATCCAGGCTTTTGGCTCCGGCAATCAGCGGGGTTTATCTCTCAAGACTCGATATAAAGAGAATTGCAGAAGCCATAGATGAGTCGCTTCCTATAAAAGAGCGTATAAGAATGGTAAGATCTCTCTTTAGACATACAAACTCAAAAGAGTTTTTAAGACGCGCATTTGATGAGATAAGCAGACATATAAACGGTCGTATATTAATCTATGGGGAGTTAAGCGAAGCATTTCCGTCGTCAAAGAGCATATTTGATGAACATATAAGCAAAGCGAAAAAAACTATACATATGTTTGAGCAGATTATAGAGGATTTTGAAGAGATAGAGCCATCCGAAGACCCCTTATTTATCTAAAACAAAAATAGCGAAGCATTTGCTTCGTTGCTATACCCCAAGAGTACTTCTTCACTTTGTTCAGGGCGCATTCGTCACGTACTTTAGTACGCTTCCTTACTAAGCGCCTCGCAACTACATCACTCTTTTAATTTTAAAGGTACTATTTAAATATTAGATTTCTTGCATAACTTAGATTGCTTCGTCATTCTTCCTCGCAATGACAATGTGGCTCGCAATGACCATAATTGCGAAATCTTACTTCGTCATTGCGAACAAAGTGAAGCAATCTAAAAGAGGGTTATGAAAGAAGCCTCTTAAATAATATTTTAAATCTGCAACCACCCCTGCCAAATAACTGCGCTCAAAATTCCAGCCACAAACCCAGCAACTATATCGTCCGCCATAACACCGATTCCGCCTTTTGCTTCACGGTCAAGCCTTCCAATAATAGAGGGTTTTTTTATGTCAAAATATCTAAATAACGCAAAAGAGAGCAAGCTTTGAATCAAAAATCCGTTTTGCAAATCCGTAACTTCACTCAAACCTACGCTGAGCGCCGGTGCAACGCTAAGCGCAAACCACATTCCCACAAGCTCATCTATGACAATGCGTTTATCATCATGCGTTTGGGTTGCGGCTTCGTATCTGTTTATTTCGCGGATACCGATAACAGAGAGCAAAATGGAAGCTAAAAATAGAGTTTGGGCATCAAAGTAGATAAGTATAAGCATTCCAAGGGGAAGTGCGACGAGAGTCCCAGCCGTCCCCGGAGCTTTTGGAGCAAGACCGCTGTAGCCTAAAGTTATAAAAAACCAATTCATTCTTTTCCCTTAATTTTGTTTTACAAAATGAAGGAAAACCTCCATTCTAATTTATTACGCCAAAGGAAGTAATTCCTTTAGCTACGCTAACGCTTAGTTTCCTTCGGCAGGAAGCCCATCGCACTAGTGCTAAGTAAGTGATGTAGTCTGGTAAAGCTTCATAAGCTCCAGATAAAAATCATTTTCCGTATGCTCTTCTAAAAGCCCTTCTGTCGGGAGTATGTCATAGTAGAGTTTCTCAAGATTTTTAAATCTGTTTGGATGGAGCTTTGATAAAATAACTGCTGAAATCTCTTTTCTCATAAGAATAGTAGGCGGTAGTATGCCAAGCTCTAGAAGCTCTAAAATAGAGTTTGAGTGGTATGATATCTGGTGGTGTTGACCGTGCGGACAGGTGTTTTTACTAACAAGCGTCGTGCATTTGTCGCAGTAAACATACTCGCTTGCGACCGTAATCTCTATATTGATGCCTATGACTTTGTCAATTATAGACTTGTTTGAGTTGCAGTCGTAAAACATCCCAAGACCTGCGTGATTTCTCCCTATGGTTAGCTTGTTGCAGCCGTGATTTTTTGCAACGATTGCATCTAATATGATCTCGTTATAGCCCGCAAATATATAGCTGTTCTCAAGCGGCACAACCACGACATGATTCTTTGTTAAAAAGTTGTTTATAAAGAAGTCAAGCGCTTTTTTTCTTATATCGTACGATAGATTTGATTCTGTGTATGGTTTTAGCAAAAATATAACAAGTAGGTCGGTATTTTCAAGGCTTTGGCGGATAAGTCTCTCGTGCGCGCGGTGAAGAGGATTTGCCGCCATTACAAGAGCCGTGGTATGTTTGGCACCTATGAGTTTTTTTGCATCTTCGATTACTTTTTTATTTGTATTGCTCGATTCGTTTAAAAGAGTATATTCTCCGCTAACGGCCAAAGAGCCCAATCTTTTTATTGTTGCCATAACACCCGGATGGGAGATGTCGTCTGTTCCGTATATCTGCTTTATTCTCTCGCTTGGATCAACGTGAAAAACTTCATCAACGATAAGTGTTGCAAACGGCTCTTTTTCAAAAAGAATTGTAACCTCTTCGCCTTTTTTAAGCGAGCCTAGAACTTCTGCATTCATCTTTCCGGCAGGTGCTAGAATAAACGGAAAAGGGAAGGATTTTCCATTAATCAGACCGCTTTTTAAAACACTTCTGCTCTGCTGTTCATTCATTAGCGACTCAACAGGAGAGAGAAGACCGTCTTTTAACAACTCTAGCGCGTAGGCAGCCTCTTTGTCTATAAGAAGGGTTTTATTTTTTCTTGACGATGTCATATTTTTTTCGCTTCTCCCATAAACTTTTGCGGCTAATTCCCAGTTTTTTAGATAGCTCCGTATCTGGAAATTTGTGTTGATAGCTTAAGACGATAAACTTTACATAATCCTCGATAGGAAGAATTTCTCCCTGATCAAAGATATTACTCTCGCTCTTTATCTCTACAACCTCATACTCATCATCTTCTATTTTATCGGTGCTTGATATGATGGCTTTTTTGTTCTCAATAAGTGAATAGAGCGTTTTTCTGTCGCTCTTTTTGAGGGTTTGAAAATCTATAATGTAGATAAGCGAGTTTCCGGAGATTGATTCTATTTCGCTCATCGCTTTTGGATCACTTAGTGTTATAAAGTGAAGCGGGAGATTTTTCTTCTTGGCATACTCAAACGCAAAAGAGTCCGCATGTTTTTGGTAAGCGGAAGATATAAAAAGCGGAAGTTCTATATTGTCAAAATTGTGCTCGCTTGAGAGAGAAGCAAATGTGTGCGTGAGATATTTGTCATACGCCGCATTTCTCTTTTTTAATTTCTCATAATCCTGATAGTGGTTTATTTTTCTAATCAG
>KB225297.1_pt7 | contig 12451 bp, 2 predicted proteins | sample 524768 | NCBI WGS metagenome assembly AMQJ01 (sample SAMN00998488, study PRJNA167727) | sediment metagenome | isolation source: subsurface aquifer sediment | place: USA: Rifle, Colorado | collected Aug-2009
TCCCTTGCAAGTTTGGCTGCAACCTCTTTACTGTTTGTGTCTGCCCGGTAAAGTGCATCGATGGCTTTTTTATTGGAGGCTCCCAATGGTTTCTTTCCGGCTTCGATCTGTTCTTTAAAGAATTTGTAAGCTGCCAGCCTTAGAACATTTTCCCTAAATTGCGACATGTCGGTTACTGATCCCCAATATTTACCACCGGTTGCGCCCCAAAGCTTCTGCGCGATGTTTCCGCTTCCTTTGGTTACTGATTTGAATAAAGTTTGTTGATTTACGTCGGGTATTTCCTGAATAGAAAGACCAGATGTGATAATTCCGTATTGCAAGGCTTCTTTCATGTCCTCTGACATTCCTTTACCGCGAAGATTATTCCATGCTTCAGTTGTGGCAGTCTTGGCGTATTTCGGCTTTAAGATGGTCGGATCGTAAGCCATAACAATGTCAATATCACCTGACATGTTGTTGAAGTTGTATTTTATCGCACTGTATGGGTTTAAAAGAATCCACTGTTTCCACTTTCCGGTTGTGAATCGAAGCAAAGCCGGAAGCCAGATTTCTTTCTCCGGGTCCTTCATTGAATCCAATTGTTTAGCAACCGGTTCAGGAATTACCCACATATTGCTCTCAACCTCTGCGATAAACTGAGCTACATCAGGACTGTTTGGATCGTTTAAGATGTTCTGAACAGCTTTTTCTGCCATCGATGCAGCTTTATAAGCGTTCGTTCCTTCTTTTGGGAACCATTGTTTATAGCCTTCAGGAACGTAATCGCGCCAGCTTCCACCCATTTGTTTCGCCTGTTTGATTAAATCAGGCATGATATTAGTCTTTGCGCCCAATTCTCCAAGGATATTCTTAATAGCAACCTGTTCAAGAGACTGTGCCAATACTTCAAACTCTGATTCGATGTAATTGGTATTGTAAGCCTGAATTGATCCTACGCGGCTTCTTTGCCAGCCTTTTTTATTGTTGCGAACATCTTTTGAACTCACTCCTACATTTGCCCTTTCGTCCATGAATTTCATTACCTGATGATGGAAATACGTATCACCGTCTTTATCCTTCAATAGTTTATTGGCAACCAAAGAAACTTTAACTTCTTTCATCATCTTCTGGCGATCTCTAATAGCTTTCAATACATCAGGATTACGCATTACGTAGGTCCTTACATTGCGCATGTCGGTTTTAATTTCGTCAATTGTTTCGTAACCCCATGGTAATTCTTTGTTTTTAAATAAGTTTGTTTGCTCTACATCATGTACTAAGTCCTGCAACACGATATAGCGTTCAAAAGCTTTATAATGATCTTCGTTTTTTATAATTGGACGTAAAATCTCTCCTATTCGCTCGTAAGCTTCTTTCTTTACACGATCAGGGATAGCCTCAAACTGGCGCAACTTATCGTACACAACAGGAAATTCAGCTTCAGTAATATGCTTGAAATGTTGGCCTGACTCTTTGATCTCTGTCAATTTTTCCATCAGCCATTTTAAGAACGATTTTTTCTGAATCCCATGATTTTCAGTCATACCGGCCTCTACGGTTTCATTCACACTTTTAAGCAAGTCAGAAAGGTTTGACTTCGGAAGAGAATTGATTTTATTCAAGTCTTCAACTGCTTGTTCTACTCTGAAACGAATATCGTTTGATTCAGGACTGAAAGAACCGTTGTTTCCGGTGGATTTGATTTGAGAAGGAGACTTGACAACAATTGTGAAATATTCACCGTTTTGTTTTTTACTACCCCACCCATCATATCCTAATTTGTCGTATGGTACATATTCATCATTAGTTTCATAATCAGATATGTTTTCTATTTTTGCATACAACGGCATTGTTATTCCTTTTTCTCCGTTGTTTTTTGCCATTGCATATCCTTCAGCTCTTTTTTTGTCTGGCGTTAACCAAATACCCCTACTGCTTGGAATAAAGTCGCTAAATTCTTTATTTGTGCCGTGATAAACCACCAATGGTCTTCCTTCACTATCCACTACTTTCGAATCACCAAACCATTTATAAAAGTTTCTTATTCCTTCTTCTGAATTAGCAATAGGTTTACCATTACTGTTTAAAGTTGATCGTTCAATACCATCGATGTTAATGGTTGGGTTCTTTTCATCGGTTACCCTGAACAATGACATACCTTCCTGAGCTGATCTTTTCATTGATTCTGTTACTGGAAGGGATTGAACTTCGCTTGCTTTCCACTCAATCGTGTATGTTCCATCTGCTTCAATTGTAGAGACAGGAAAATAACCCTTACTGGTCAATTCCTTTTCAAATAAAAGACTCTCTTTAAGATCAGTAAAATTCTTTTCGTTTATTTTGCTGCCTTTTATATTCAACTCAATGTTCTCTACCCTTGCTCCAAATGCTTTACCTAACTTATTTGCTGCTGAAGGGATAATAGCATCATAGAAACTTTTCATTCCGGTGCCACCTAATTTCAAATCCTGATTAGATAAACGCCTTTGTCCAATATTATCTGGTTCCTGAGAAAGTAGTTTCTCTGTTGCATCTTTGCCTATATTGTCTTCCAGTTGATTCTCTGGAACGGTTTTAGCCATTACCACACTACCGGTTTTATCATACGCTACTAACGAACCATCAGAACCGTAATCGATACTTTCAATTGATTTGCTTAGATCGTATCTTTCGTTCTGCATTTCTCCGTTAGTCCAAGCAATCCTGTCAAATCCGTTTTCAGAAGCATAAAGCATTATACGCCTGAAGGCTAGGTTTACCCATTGTTCGGTTTTGGAGAAAGGCATAGAGGGAACAGAGGCCATACTTCGACCTTGAATATCGATATTTAACTGATCAATTTCTGATTGAAGCTTTTGACCTTCTTCACCAAACATTTTTTCGGGTGGCAATTGGTCGTATTCATCCCTTTTGGCTTGTCGTTCGGATTCAAGTTTCTGGTAATACTCTTTAGACTGTTTAAACCCTTCCTTTTTCCCTTTTTGCGCCCAATCTGATTGTATTTCTTCGACAAACAATACTCTTTCCCCATTCTCTCCTGTTCTTTCATTAAATCGGATATGTGCTAAGATGTTGGGTTCATCGTAATGACCGGACTTAAATTGATTTTCGTATCCCGGTGCATAATCTTTGTAGCCTCCTGTTTGTTGGTGTAACTTGTAAGCATCTTCAACTTCACTTACAGGCTTTTTCATTTTAGCCGCAAATTCTTCAAGTGATAATTCACGATACTTAATCGGCATCGTCAAAAGCAACTCTTTATAGTTTTGTCCTCCTGGCTCACTATATTGGGAAAACTTGGTGTCGTCATTCTTCTGCAAATAATGTTTTTCAACCTGTGCGCCACCATTGACAACTAATTTGCCATCAACAATAACATCGTAATTTATTTGGGTTGCTGAATGAATTACAGGCGAAACCATTATATCCTTTGCATCTGGATATTTCTTATTGGCCCATTCTTCCCAAATTGCAATATTTGGATCTTCTTTAGGCTCAACTTTTCCCTTCGTCACCTCCTGAATTTCAATCTTATTCTGATCAATCCAATTTTGAATATCACCTTTAGTAACTGATTTCTTTCCATCAGGGAATGCTTCATCGAATCCCATCCAATCCATTTCAGCCTGTTTTGCCCCGTTTTTAAGAAGCATTGCTTTGAATTGCTCTACTGAACCTTTATTTTGCTCGATAGCATACAAAGCTTTCTCTGTTGGGGAATAGAAGCCATTGTCAGATACTTTGTAGGTTTCGGGTGAAACTCTTAATTGACTGCCGGTATTTTCGGCCTCAGTTGTTCCATTGGCTTTATCCTTCAATCGTTCTCTTGATTCCCGAACAATATCCAACAAATCGGATTGACTGAACTGATTTGAAGTTAAACGGAATGCTTTACGGACAATTTGCCATAAACGGTTAATGAATTGTTGCCATCTTGACAAAGTAGGTTCATCGTATATTTCCTGATTCTCGGAAACATGCGCCATAAATTCTTCACCAATCAATGCTTTTTCTTCCATTGTTGGGTTACGCATGATCTTTCCGTTCTGATTATACAGGTCAGGAACGTATTTAGCGGCTGTTTCGATCTTTTGTGACCGTGACATACTTCCGAACACATCTATCATTAAATCGTTGAATTTACCGTATTGTTTGCCAATTATTGAGGCTTTATCTGCTCCGGCAAATACTTCTCTTAATCCTTTGTGTACGATTAACTCATGTAGGTAAGATTTTAAAGCATCTGAAACAGATGTTACCTGATCTGAAAGTAAGTAGATTTTACCATTGTAGAAGAAGGCCGGAACTCTGTCGCCGTCTTTGATCTGCTTTTTTAGTTCTGATACCTTTTCAGGAATTTCACTTGAATTGATGATGTAAACTGGCTCTCCAAGTTCATCGGATATTTTAGTTAAAGCATTGACTACGTTTGGACGGGATTTTAGGTCAGTGGATGCGGTTGAGGTAGTGTTGACATTTGAACCTTTTGTGGGTTCTTGAAGACTTGAAACTCCTAATCCATCCATTAAAACAATCTGATCTTCCCGTGCAACATCTTCAGTTTCCGAAAGTAAAGCATTACGCCTTTCTTCGGGTGTCATGTTCATTCGGGTTTGTACGTTGCGGGATTCTACTTCTCCGGCAAGACGCTTGTAATAATCGTATGGATTTGCATTTAACTTTTCTTGCATCAACGCATCGTACTTTTCTTTTAATTCATAGCCTTTCGGATCGCTGAATTTTCCATAATTGCCGGGAACTGTAAGATTATTCATTTCTCTTGCAAGATCGTTCAATTGCTTATTTATCCTATCGTACAACTCAGCAATTCCGCTTTGAAGATTTCCACCTTTCGCAAATCCTTCAAAATATTGGATCGCGTGCTGAATCTCGTGAAGCATTGTTGATTTAACTTCTTCATCATACCCCTTTAATTTGTCAGAAATTACAATAGTTTCTGAGCCGGGCGAATAACTGCCTTTCGAATCAATGTTCTTGAATGAAATACCAACGTAGCGCAAGAAAGGATATTCCGCATACATTTGCTCATTATCAATCACATCTTCAAGTAAAGCCTCTCCGTCAACTCTTTTTTTCTGCCAAAATTCAATGTTGTGTGATATGGCTGGCTCTGGAAGTAATTCGGGCTTGTTTTCCAATAGAGCAGTCCTGAGCATCCTATGAAGGTTTTGATCTCCGGTGTAGTATTGAACACCAACACTCTTGTAAAATTCTTCAAGCGTTTTGATTAATCGCTCCCTATCCGTGTCGTAATCTTTAGCCTCATTAAGTTCTCTTATTTTTTCATACGCTGCTTTAGCCTGAGCAAATTTAGCCTTATCGACGTATCGTTTTGGTTTGATATTATCCGGTACTTCATACCTCCACTTACCATCTACTCCTTTTTCCCATCCAGTAGCCAAACGAATCTGTTTCGGTGTAAAAGATTTTAATTTTCTTTCAAATAATACTTTTTCAGGATAAAACGTATTTCCTTCTGGTGTATCTTCCTTTGTTGGGACATCATAATTTGCCTCAAATATTGACCAACTGTCTTTATTTACATCTTTAAATACATTCTTTTTAGATTCAACATCTTTTATTGCATCCTCCAGTGTTTCTGCTTCTAAATGGTGTCCACTTAATCCTGTGTGATTTTTATAATAACCATTATCATCTTTTAAATAACCTTGTTGTTCATATTCAGATTCCTCTAATCCATCATCATACCATCTTGAATATTTATGTACTACGTCTGATTGTGGGTCTTCAGTAAATCTTAAATAAAAATCGCCTTTTGTTGGATTACTGTCGTGGCTATATGATTTTTCTACAAAGTAAGTATCTACTTGTCCTTTCCCCATTTGCCTTGCTACTTCCAAGTTATCAAGTCTGGTAGTAACTTCTTCTTCGCGGTCGATACTGGATGCTCCTTTTTCGCCAATGATGCGGAACCTGTTTGCAGTATGAGCATTTTCCCATATTGCCTTTAGGTCTGATCTGCCAAGCTTTTCAGTTTTTCCGGTATCATAACCCCATTCATTTATATCATTACCATCCCACCAAACTTCATTGGCCGGAATGTTCTGAGAAATTATTTTGTATTCACCTTGTCCAAATCGGTTTTCTCCGTGTCCTTTGGCGTATTCTTTTGAGAATGTAATCCAATCATCATCAATCAGGTAATTTACTTCAACACCCTTAGGAACTGCCCTGTATGCCTTAATTTTAGGCATCTTGGTAATTTTACCATTCCTTTCGATCTGTCCGTTTACATCGGACATTACCGATTTAATGGCATAATATGACTGCATTCCTTCCTTATCGTCATATCCGTACCATATAGCTCCGTTTCTTGGATCAAAATAATCGCTTGGCTGTCTGCTGAAACCCTGAACTACTTCGGTTAAGTTAAAATCATCACCTTGATCCATTCTTTCCTCAATGGTTAAGTCTGAACCTGAATTGCCTGGCGCGGAATGTGAATCCCTAAAGTCAGCATCTTTGTAAGCATCAATGAAGTCATTAACGTCAGAATATTTTAAAGCATCCTGAATAATTTGAGACTGTTCTTCAACTCTGAACCTAACATTGTTCTGTTTTTCTTCTGGTAGTGGGGTAGATTGTTTCTTTTCCCCTACTGCTTTTTTACCATCGCTTAGTACTTCGGAAAGAGGTTTTTTAACCTGTAATTCAGGATAGTCATTTAATACCTCTTGGGGAACTTGTTTGCCTTCGGATAGGGCTTTTTGAATTACCTTTTTGTGATCTATATTCTCATAATCATTACCAAAGAACGCATCTTGTTCTTGCTGTACTTTATCCCATTGCTCTTTAAATGGCATAAAATCTTCTGTTCCTGTTTTAATTGAATGAATTATCTGATCTCTGGATAATGCCCTGAATGCCTTTGGATTTTTGTCGTATATTAATGCTTGGGCATCGTCAATAATTTTGGCCCTTTGTTTCTGAAATCCTCTTTCAATATCATTATTGCGTTTCAGAAATTCATCGGCAGTCATTTGCCACGGTTCTTTAACCTCTACTTCTGAGTCGTTTTCGCCTTCATTTTCGCCCTGAACTCCTGGCTCACTTCCTTGTAAGTTCTGCCCGATTTGGTCATTTCCTTCTGGATTTGCTGGTCGATCAGACTCAATACTTCCTCTTTGGTTAATTTCTTGGTTTCCATTATCTGTATTTTCAGGTAAAAATAATTCAATTAATTCATTTTCAGTCGGTAATTGCCCATTAATTTCAAGTTCTGAAAGATAATCATTCCAGACTTCAATTTCTGCAAGGCGTTCTTCATCCTCTTTTTTAATCTGTGCATCGAGCCATTCTTTCGAATAACCTTGATTTGGGTCAAGTGAATACTTTTTAAGAAGTGCCTGAGCCATTAAAGTAGGTGTATTATAACCTTGAATAACGCTTTCAACTTCGTTATAAACACCCATTTCGGTTAAACCATTCTGAATGTTTTCAGGTAAGGCTTCCCAAATGTTATGAGCAATTTGAGCAACGGTTAAACCTTCTTGGTCTGCATATGATTTGCGCAAATCACGTTCAGTTTTACTATCACGATGCATTCTGAGTATTTCGTCAGGATGAACGGTTCCTCCATTAATAAAGTATTGTAAGGCTAAACCCTGAATATCGCTTGGATCTACTTCTACTTCTTTGGCTTTGCTGGTAATAGTGTTTGGTTTCTTGGCAGTATTTTTAGTACTTAAGTTTTCCTTAACAACTGGATCAGGAGTGCTTTTATAATCAGCAAACGGTTTCTTTTGTTTGGCACCATCATAGAGCCATTTCTTAAAATCTTCAACATAAACAGGAGTAAGATCACTCAATCCATTAAAATTGGGTGCATAATTAGCCATGTAAGCATCTGCGGCCTCCTTTGGAGAATTATAACCTATCATCACTTTGCTCTCATCGAATAGTCCAGATTTGCTTCCTCTATCAAATACCTGATCAATTACATAAACCGTTTGACTTTCGGGATTTTCCCCAACAAATACATCAATATGATCACCGTCTTTGCCTTCTGTACGTTTAAAATATCCATAATGAGATTGAAGAACGTTTTCCCATGCTTTCCCATCTTCATCAACGCCTTTACGAACCGAGCCTTTAGGGTTCTCAACGGTAATATCCATGCCCTGAACTTTGATGTGAGCCTTTTTATAATTGCCAGATTCCTTTTGCGCTTCGGAAGGATTAAGGTTTACTTCTTGCTGTGCGATTTCTTTGCTCGTGACATCTGTGTCATCAGCAACAGGATCAGCCGTCAATGATTCAACGACTGACTGGTCCGTGCTGATAGTATTTTTATTTACATTTTCTTCCAGTCCTTCTTTGTTTCCTTGCCCTTGTTGCGCCTGTGGTGTATTTTCTCCTTCGTTGGTGATAGATTTTCCTTCAACGTTTGGTAAACTTTTTTCAGATTCTTCATTTTGAAGTTGTGATTTTTGGGAACTTTCTGATTCTAAATTTACGATCTTCGATTGATTATCAATTACTTGGTCTGAACCATTGGAAATAATTTCTTGATTTGCGTTTTCAGAATTACTTTTTTCCGAAACTTTAGGCTTTGATATAGTACCTGAATTGTCAAATAAACGAATCTCATTCATCGGGGTACGATCAACCTGGTAGCCTAACTTTTTGGCGATAGATTCAATCTCTCCGGCTTGCTGTTTATCCTCACGACTTTGCGATGTTGCGTTGAACTCATCAATAAATTCAAGTAGAATATTGGTATCGGCTTGCTTCTGTTCAGTGGACAATCGTTCGGCTTCGGCTTTTTGCTTTTCGAGAACTTCAACTGGAACAATACGAATACTTTTAATCACGGTCTTTTTAACCGGATCATCGTATTTTGTTTCTCCTGGTTCTTCAATCTGAGATTTTTCGGTAACGACTTTGAATTTCTTGTTGTCCTTGAATTTCTTTTCAAGAATCGGCAAAGCTTTCTCTAATGGCATTTTATCGGAAGGAACTATCTCATCGTGATCTTCGTTCTCGATAATGTCAATTTGGGTATTTCCGAAAGTTTGGGAAACTACCTTTCTTTCGGGTGCCGGTTCGATAACTTCCCCGACTTCGTTTACTTTTGGTTGTGGTAATGGCTGACCATTGATAACTGATTCAAGTATTCGATCTTCTTCGTTTTGATCGTTTGCAATTGCTTCGCCTTCTGGTGTGATTATCTTTGACTGGCCATTGCTGAATTTAACGAGTCTTATTCCATCCTCATTGACTTCGTTTATAACCTGAGCATTTGGATCTGCAATACCATTCATCAAAGCTTGCTGATCGGCTGCGGCTTGTTGTGCCTGGTCGAGTTCTCCCTGTGTTTGGGTTACTACATCGGTAATAAGGTCTTTTTTCTTTCCTGAAATTGGAATGATATTTCCTTCAGCATCTTTGGCAAAGATTGGTTTTCCTTCAATGCCTAAATCTTTGGGGTTGTTGACTGTGAATTGCTGTCCTTCGATGGTGGCTGTTGTGATGGGTTGAGCGTTTCTTGCCATTTTATCGTAGGCAATAACAGCACCGGCTCCAATAGAACCATAAGCACCACCACCAACACCATAAACAAACGATTTGGCTGCTTTTGATACCATTTCACCTGTATTGAGTTCGGTAGTCGCTCCGGTAGCAAAATCAACAGCATCAGTAACCAGTGAGTTTGCTACTTCTTCAACTCCTTCCATTACTGGGCCAAGTAAAAGGCCGTAACGGTCAAACATTTTATTCATCCAACCGGAAACACCTTTTTGAAGTATTTCCTGTGCGGCTGGCTTCCCTGCTTTCGCTACCAACCGGCCAATGTATTTACCCATTGGAACAGAACCAAGTAATTCGCTTGCAGCTTCAGAAGTTCCAGAAAGAGCCGAATTGGTTAATTTCTGAAACTCGCTCATGTTCATTTGAGAAATATAATCAGCCTTTTGTTTTGCTGTGTATATTTCAGGTAGTTCTGGATTATCCAGTTCTTCATACTTTCCGGCTGCTGATGTTGTGCCGATGGCAGTAAGACCGCCAATACCGCCACCCATTGCCATGATCATGTAAGGCAAACTCTTTACGCCCTGAAGAAATATATCTCCGGCAACGGCTCCGTAATTGCCCTGCTTCCATTGTTCGGTAAAATCTTCACCGTTATATCTGTCAGATTTTGCCTGAAGTTTTTCGGCTTCGGCTTTGGCTGATATTTTTAAGTTTTCATTTGCGCTTGTGGCAGGGTTTGTTTCAAGGAATGTATCAACAAATATCTTTCTTTCTTCATCACCTATCCCGGCTCCTTTGGCCTTGTAATTCAGGTATGACCGCATAGGAAGATTGGACATTGCGCCCATATTTCCGACAATATCCATTGTTGTTCCGGCAAATCCCTGCGCTGCATCGCCTACCCATGTACTCCAAATACCATTTTCTTCTTTAACAGGTTCTTTATCCTGTACTATTTGCGCTCCGCCTACTTCGTTTTCGAGTTGGGTTTGATCAATGGCCTGAAACTGATTGCCGGTTCCCTGTGGAATAACCGTAGGCTTTTGTGATTGGTACGAATCGCTGATTTTTGGCGCGAAATATTCAGGGTGTTTGGCTGATAAATCTGGATTAGTTGCAGGAATTGAACCAACTAATGCCTTTCCATTTTCCACCACTTTAGGAACATATGAAGTTGCGCGTTCAGATTGCGGTTCATTCGTATAGTTTTCGGGGAACTTCTGCCTTAACTCTTTTTGCATGTAGGTTAAGGGTTGTTCTTGCTGTGCTGCTTCCGGTGGGGTTCCGGTGGATTCAAGTTTTAGAGGATCTAGGTTCTGTAAAAAATCATCATGCGAACCTAATTCTGCCTCGCTGAAATTTTTCTTACTGATTAAATTGTCTCGTAATTTTGAAGCGTTTGAACTGTCTGAAAGGAGGGTATTAAAGGTGTTGAAGTCTCCAATTTCGTCTTGGGTAACTTTACCTGACTTCAACAGGTTGTTGTATAATTTCTGATTATTTGAAACTACACGGTCTTGTGATAAATCTGCCATGTTGTCAAAAAAATTAATGATCTGTTATTGAAACATTGATGGTTTAGCTGTTTGTTTTGGTTGTGATTGTGATTTTGCGCCTGGTTGTAATTTTTGTTTTGTGGTTTCGCTTACAGGAACATCCGACGTTGGCAACCCTTGTTTTTTCCGGTATTTATCGAAGTATGAAGCTTTGTTTGCTTCGTAGGCATCTTCATTTAAAGATGGATTTTCTTTGTTTTCCAGATAAACCCTGATCATATCAACATCGCTAACCTCCGGGTTGAGTTTATAGGTTATTGGACCTTTTGTTTCAGTACCATCCAAATTACTTTTAACTGTTTGGCTTTCGGTAAACCATCCCGGATATTTCTTTCGAAGAGTATCGGCACTTTTAAGGATTTCCCCTTTATAGAAAGCGGCTTCTTCAGGTTTAAGCTTGTAGGTTTGTTTTGCGGTTTGGACAATGATAGGTTTATCCTCCTTATCTTCTGCTCCGGTCTTTTTATTTTCCATTGCTTTGTTGTGCCTGACGGTTTCTTTAAACTGATCTGCCAGTCGCTGGAAATTGGCTTGTTCTCTGGCATTAAGGCTTGCATTTTTGGACTGTTCTTCAGCCCAATCAACTAATTCTTTTCTGCTTTGATTTTCCCAGGCGTATTTTGTTTTCTGGTTGCGCTCAGTTACATCCTTAAAGTTCTGGAATTGTTCGTCTTGCTTACGCTGAATTTTAGTGGAAACAAAGTTTTCCTGATTGGCAGTTTTTCCCTGAAGTCCTTCACCAAAAGCATAAAGAGCATCTGACCATGCAGCACGCCTTTTCTTTTTCTCCAAATCCATTTGAGCCTTGGTATCGATTTTACTTCTGGCTTCGTTTTTTGGTGCTGTGATTGAATCAGAAATTCCCTGTATCCCTTCGGCAAACTCTCTTGGGTATGCTCTTTTTACAGCATCGGTAATCTTTCCTTTATCGGAATCCATTAATGGCATACTAAAGTCATTTAGATCAACACCTTTTTCTCCGGCCATCTTAACAACCTTTTTATAGTCGCCTACTTTTTTACCGTACTGACGGTCTGATTCTTTTGGTGGGATTGTATCGACAGGCTTTGACTTTGAAAGTTCTGTTTTTTTTATTTCAGGAGCTTCAATATCGGACTGTATTGTTTTAGCCTTTTCAACCTTATTGGCTTTTTCTTTATCGATTTGTTCTGGTGTCATGGGAATGATTATTGAAATTTAAAGTATGTTATTTACATTGCTGCTGCCGCCTGACCGACACCAGAAGCTAATTTTCCAATAGAATCGATGCCCTGGAATAAGGTATTCCAACCCGAACCACGTTCTGCTTCTGCTGAATTGATTTGATTTCCATACATTCCCATTTGCTGAGTTTTATCACTGCGAAGGTTGCTAATCTGATTATTTTTATTGGCTTC
>KB228669.1_pt83 | contig 12430 bp, 8 predicted proteins | sample 524768 | NCBI WGS metagenome assembly AMQJ01 (sample SAMN00998488, study PRJNA167727) | sediment metagenome | isolation source: subsurface aquifer sediment | place: USA: Rifle, Colorado | collected Aug-2009
AAAGACCAAAAAATTCCTAATTAAAAAATTATCTTTGCCACACATTCAATTGACCAATAAATCGTATCGAAATGATTTTATTCTTCTATAAATCAGCAGAAAACAAATATTTTGTCGTCGAAACAACCGAAACTTTAGTCCAATCTGATATCGAAAAATTGCTGTGGCTTTTTTCTGATTCCAAACAATGGAGGCTTGACGAGCTGAATGGTTTTTTTGTTGGGCCACGCAAAGAAATGATTACACCCTGGAGTACCAATGCAGTGGAAATAACACAGAATATGGGAATCCATGGCATAAGTCGCATCGAGGAATTTATTCAAGTCGATTCAGAAAATGCAGCATTCGATCCCATGCTTGAGCGCATGATTAGGAAGTTGGATTCTACCATCTTCAAAATAACGAAAGAACCGGCCAAAGTTATATCGATTCATGATATTGCAGCCTACAACAAAATGGAAGGACTTGCTTTAAGTGCGGAAGAAGTTGACTATCTGAATGATATCAGCACCAAGCTCAATCGGAAATTAACAGATAGCGAAGTTTATGGCTTTGCTCAGGTAAATTCTGAACATTGCAGACATAAAATCTTCAATGGCACTTTTATTATCGATGGCGAAGAAATGAAAGATTCGCTTTTTGCTTTGATAAAAAAAACTTCACAAATACATCCAAATCGTTTAGTATCGGCCTACAAAGACAATGTAGCTTTTGTGTTGGGACCAAAAGCCGAACAATTTGCACCTGGTTCTCAGGACAAAGCAGATTACTTTCAAATCAAAGAAATCGAAACCGTTATCTCTTTAAAAGCCGAAACGCATAATTTTCCAACTACCGTTGAGCCATTTAACGGCGCTTCGACCGGAAGTGGAGGCGAAATTAGAGATCGGATGGCAGGCGGAAAAGGAAGTATTCCAATTGCCGGAACAGCGGTTTACATGACATCTTATCCGCGCACAGCAGGCAATAGACCGTGGGAAGAAGCAACAAAAGAACGCGCCTGGCTTTATCAAACGCCCGAAGAAATCCTGATAAAAGCTTCGAATGGAGCGAGCGATTTTGGAAACAAATTTGGGCAGCCATTGATTTGCGGAAGTGTGCTTACTTTTGAACATTTTGAAAATGAAAAGAAATACGGTTTCGATAAAGTGATTATGCAAGCCGGCGGAATTGGTTTTGGTTTGAAGCAAGATGCATTGAAAGACATTCCTAAAGCAGGCGATTTGATAGTGGTTTTAGGTGGCGATAATTATCGGATTGGAATGGGCGGTGGAGCCGTTTCTTCAGTGGCAACCGGCGAATTCAACAATGCAATCGAATTGAATGCCGTGCAGCGTGCCAATCCTGAAATGCAAAAAAGAGCTTTTAATGCCATTCGGGCAATGATCGAATCCGACAAAAACCCAATTGTTTCGATTCACGACCACGGAGCAGGCGGACATCTAAACTGCTTATCGGAACTTGTAGAAGAAACCGGCGGAATTGTTGAAGTGAAAAAACTTCCAATAGGCGATCCTACTTTGTCTGCCAAAGAAATTATCGGCAACGAATCGCAAGAACGAATGGGATTGGTGATCAATGTGGATGATATCGAGTTTTTGCAAAAAGTAGCCCAAAGAGAAAGAAGTCCGCTCTATGTTGTTGGAAAAACTACTGCTGACAAACGATTTACATTCGAAGCCGAAGATGGCGCGCCAATTGATTTGGAACTAAAAGATTTTTTTGGTAAACCACCTAAAACCGTTTTGGAAGACCGGAAATCAAGCGCCAATTTCCAGGAATTGAGTTACGCTGTTGATGCGATTCACGAATATTTAACTCAAGTTCTGCAGTTGGAAGCAGTCGCTTGCAAAGATTGGCTTACCAATAAAGTAGATCGCTCGGTAAGTGGGAAAATTGCCAAACAGCAATGTGCTGGTCCCATTCAATTGCCACTCAACAATGTGGGCGTTGTAACAATCGATTATCAAGGCGAAAAAGGAATTGCCACTACCATTGGTCACGCGCCCATTGGCGCGCTCATCAATCCAACAAAAGGTTCTCAATTGAGTATTGCCGAAGCATTGACAAACATCGTTTGGGCGCCAATTCAAGACAAATTAGCCGGAATTTCGCTGAGTGCCAATTGGATGTGGCCGGCAAAAAATGAAGGTGAAAATGCTCGTCTTTTCGAAGCCGTAAAAGCGGTGAGCGATTTTGCCATCGCATTGGGAATCAATATTCCTACCGGAAAAGATTCGCTTTCGATGACTCAAAAATACCAAGACGGGCTCGTTTTTTCGCCCGGAACAGTTATTATTTCTGCTGTTGGCGAAGTGACTGATGTAAAAAAAGTGGTAGAGCCGGTTTTACAAAAATCAGCCAACAGCAAACTTTTTTATATCGATTTGTCGTTTGAAAGCAAAAAACTTGGCGGAAGTAGTTTTTCGCAAATACTCAATAAACTGGGCAATGAAAGCCCGGGAGTAAAAAATCCGGAAAAGTTTAAGATCGCCTTTGATACGATTCAGGAATTGATTGAAGATGATTTGATTCTGGCCGGACACGATATTTCGGCGGGAGGATTGATCACCACCTTGTTGGAGATGAATTTTGCCAATACCGAAGGTGGATTGTCGGTTTCGCTCAATAGTTTGAACGAAACGGATATAATCAAACTCTTGTTTGCCGAAAATCCGGGACTGCTATTTCAAACAGCGCAACTTGCCGAAGTTGAAAACCGGCTGAAAAACCGTGCTGTTGATTATTTCGTACTAGGCGAACCAATCGCTGCACGAGAACTTCATATCAATCACCAGCACATTGATTATGTTTTTGATATAAACGCTTTGCGTGCTATTTGGTACAAATCGTCCTATCTGTTGGACCGCCAGCAAAGCGGCGAAAAGCTTGCCAAAGTTCGCTACGAAGAATACAAAAATCAAGCACTTTCATTTCATTTTCTTTCCAATTTTAGTGGGAAATTAAGCCAATTCGGATTGAGCAAGAAGAAAGATATAAAAACCGGAATCAAAGCCGCCATCATTCGCGAAAAAGGAGTGAATGGCGATCGCGAAATGGCTTATTCTTTGTATCAGGCTGGTTTTGAGGTGAAAGACATCCACATGACTGATTTGATTAGCGGAAGAGAAAATTTGGAAGAGCTCAATTTGATTGTATTCGTTGGCGGATTTTCAAACTCGGATGTTTTGGGTTCGGCCAAAGGCTGGGCAGGTGCCTTTTTGTACAACGAAAAGGCAAAGAAAGCCTTAGACAATTTTTATGCTCGTGTCGATACTTTGAGTTTAGGCGTTTGCAATGGTTGTCAGTTGATGGTTGAATTGGGTTTGGTTTATCCGGATCACAATGAAAAACCAAAAATGCTTCACAACGATAGCCATAAGTTTGAATCTGGATTCATCAATGTAGATATTCTCGAAAATAATTCGGTGATGTTGAGCAGTTTGAAAGGAAGTAGATTGGGCGTTTGGGTGGCTCATGGCGAAGGAAAATTCAGTTTTCCATCCGATGAAACAGCGTATTCAATTCCTTCGAAATATAGTTTTAAGAATTATCCCGCCAATCCAAACGGCTCCGACTATAACACAGCAGCCATTTGTTCAAAAGACGGACGACATTTGGCGATGATGCCACATTTGGAAAGATCTGTTTTTCCTTGGCAATGGGCACATTATCCTTCAGATCGAAAAACGGACGAAGTTACACCTTGGTTGGAAGCTTTTGTGAATGCCCGCAAATGGATTGAAGAAAATACGAAATAGTCAAAAAAAAACACACTTTAGCGGCTTGGTAAAAGCGGTCAAGTGAAAAAACATTCTTCTAGTCATAAAACAAAAAAGAGCCATAAAAGTGGCTCTTTTTGTTTATTTGGTAGGCTTATTTGGCAGCGCGAACAGAATCGGGCCAAAGATTCATTTGAGTAATCAACTCTTTGGTCACTTTTTGATCTGCTACAATATACCAATCGAGCGATTTATCGGTGCTGGTTTCATTCGAATAATGGAAGAAGATAATGGAATTGATGGCCGGATAGTCTTTTGGAATAGAACTTATTGCTTGCTTAAACCACTCTGATCTTTCGCCGCCAATGCTTAATGAACCAAATTCGGAAATCATCATAGGTTTGTTTCGCATTGAAAGTAATTCATAACTATTGGACAATAATTCGTCGAAACTCCACCATTTGCTCCATGAAAGACTGGTTCCAAAATTTAAAACACCAAAAGAAATGACATCCACAAATCTGTCGCCAGGATAATATCCTTCAAAATCGTAGGAAAGGTGAGGATTCCAAACCCAAATTATATTGTCAACTTGGTTTTCTTCAAAAATACCATGAACGTGATGCCAAGCATTGATGTAGTCTTGAGCGAAATTATTTTGAGGTCCCCAAGGATAATGATACGGGTCGTTCATTTCGTGTCCAAATCTGATATAGATAGGATGAGCAAACTTTTTGGCTTCCAATGCCCATTTAACAATATAGCTATCATAATCACCTTTGGCGATGGCGGCCAAGCAACCTTTATCTCGTTTTTCGAGCGAGGGTTCTATATTGGGATAATTTTGGAGAGAAAAAGCGCCCACCCAAGGTTCCCAAGTAATCATGGGGATAGAACCCAATCCGTAAATAGTTTCGGCTTCGATCATTGGAAATTCATGTTCTCTCTTTTCGCCCCATGCTCTGTAAATATGGATAATAGGAAAAGTAGTACGCAAACTGTCTTCCAAATTAATTATTTTTTCGTAGGAATCGATCTGTGTATTATCCGAAGCACCCAACAAGATAATCTTGGAATTGATCAAGTTTGATTTATCATCCCGAATGGCTGTAAACCAATTCAATTTTTCGGCTCTTCTATTTTCTCGCTGTTTCAAAATCGCATTTTCTTCTATGCCACCAATCAAAGTGGATGTTCTGTTCAAAAGCGAGCCTATTGGTCCAGCAGTGTCCTTACTTATTGTTGCAATCGCCATTACAATGAGAAAACCAATAATCAAGGCAATGAATACGTATAGAATACGAGGTATTTTTTTTAAAAATTTATCCATATTATTAGATCTATAAAATTTTGTTTTGATATTATTTATTTATTTATTTATAAGCTTTTCTAATCCCAAGTCCATCGAAAATGCAGGAATAAAACCAAGCTTTTCTTTTATTTTTGAATTGTCACCAATCATTTCCCAAACTTCATTTTCGCGGTAGGGAAGTGCTCCGAGTTTTACTTTGGCGGTTCCATCCATTTTTTGATTTACAAATGTGGCCAAAGATGCCAATGAACTGCCTATTCCGCTGCATACATTAAACGTTTCATTGTAAGCAGCCGGGTTTAGGGCGGTGAGTGTCAAGGCACGAATCACGTCTTCTACAAACAAAAAATCTCTGCTTTGTTCTCCTTTTGTCATCAAGAATTCTTCGCCTCTTTTGAGACTGTTTATCATCTGCGAAATAAAAAAATCTTCCGACATGTTTTCGCCATAGAAGTTAAACAACCTCAAGATCGTAAAATTTTGATGGTATTGTTGACCAAAAGTTTTAATCAAGTTTTCGGCCATCACTTTGGTCAACGAATAAGGCGAAACAGGCATTGGCAAAAGTTCTTCATGAAAAGGAGATGCGTTATTACCATAAATTTCGCTCGTAGAAGTAAATATAAACTGTTGGCATTGTGTTTGCTCCAGCGATTTAAGCAGATGAAAGGTTCCCGTTACATTTACTTTGAGCATGTTTTCGAAGATCGAAAAATCTCTATTTCGATTGAGACTTGCAGCTAAATGATACACGATATCGGGCTGAATTTGTTGAATCACAGCATTCAATTCTTCAAATTTAGTTATGTCGATCGGGAAATGGCGGTCGCTTTTTTCGGCTTCGATGGAAATAATGTAAACATCAGCTCCTTTTTCTTGCAAAGCTTTTACCAAAAATGAGCCAAGATAACCTTGACCACCCGTAACAACAATTTTTTTATTTACGACTGACTGGCCCATTGCAAATTAGCTTTTGATGCATCGTTTACGTAATCTGTTATTTGCTTTTCGGTTTCCACTTTTCCTGAAACATAAAAATCACGATACCAGCAAATTGTTTTTTCGATGGTTTTGTCGATTCCCCACACGGGTTTCCATTTCATCAACTTATTCGCTTTTGAACAATCCAACATGAGCAGATGTGCTTCGTGTTGATCGTCGGGATCTTTGCTGAATTCTATTTTAATCGAATCCCATCGTTTTTTGGATAATTCTACGATTTCATCTACGGGCAAATTGCTACTCATATCCGGACCGAAATTCCATCCTTCAGCATAATTTGTCTTTTGATTTAGAAGTTGCCAACCTAAAGTGAGGTATCCGCTCAAAGGTTCCAAAACGTGTTGCCAAGGACGAGTTGCTTTCGGATTTCTTATTTTCACCACTTCATTTCGTGAAGTAGCTTTCACAATATCGGGAATCAATCGGTCGGCAGCCCAATCTCCACCGCCTATCACATTGCCAGCTCTGCCGGTTGCTATCAAAACCTCATGCGAGATTTTGTATTTTTCGATATTAAAATAAGAATTCCGGTACGAAGCGGTTAATATTTCGGAACAGCCTTTTGAGGCGCTATATGGATCGAACCCACCCATAGGCTCATTTTCTCTATATCCCCAATTCCATTCTTTATTTTCATAACATTTATCGCTGGTCACGTTTACAATCGCTTTTACGGAAGGTGTTTTTCTACATGCTTCAAACACATTGAGTGTTCCCATTACATTGGTCGAAAATGTTTCGACAGGATTTAAATAGGATTTTTTTACCAAAGCTTGGGCAGCGAGGTGAAATACAATTTCGGGTTGAATTTCCTGTAAATAACGATCCAAAGCGCCTAACTCAGTGATATCTCCATATTTTTGATGAATAGGAATATTCAATAAGTCGATGTGATTGGGTGAATCTTCATTTTTTAGCGCAAAACCATACACATCGGCTCCCATTTTATGTAGCCAAAGGGCTAACCAAGATCCTTTGAATCCGGTATGTCCGGTAATGAGTACTTTTTTGTTGTTATATATACCGCCAAATAATTCTTTAAAATCTACCATGTTTTCCATAATGCTTTATTTTGATTCCACATATCATTTAGTTGTTTATTATCTCTTTGCGTGTCCATTGGTTTCCAGAATCCATGGTGTTTATACGAATATAACTCGCCATTTTTAGCCAGGTTTTCCAATGGCTCTCTTTCCCAAATGGTACTTAAACCACCTTTAATATAATCAAAGGCATTGGGTTCGCACACAAAAAAACCAGCGTTTATCCAACCACCATCGCCTACGGGTTTTTCCATAAAACGATCAACCAAACCCGATTTTTCGTTAAACGAAACACCACCAAAACGGCCTTCGGGCTGAACGGTAGTCATGGTAACTGATTTTCCATGCGATTTATGAAAATCGACCAATTCTTTGATATTCACATTTCCTACACCGTCGCCGTAGGTAAGCATAAACGATTCGTCGCCAACTACATCTTTTGCCTGCAAGATTCTGCCTCCAGTCATGGTATCCAAGCCGGTATCCAAAAGAGTTATTTTCCAAGGTTCCGAATTGGTATTCAATATTTTAACCTGATTATTGGATAAATCTATTTCAATATCGCTTTGATGCATAAAATAGTTTACAAAATATTCTTTGATGACATAGCCTTTGTAACCCAATAAAACTACAAAATCGTTGAAACCATATTGAGAATAAATTTTCATAATATGCCAAAGAATCGGGTTGGGACCTATATTGATCATCGGTTTTGGTTTTAGTTCTGTTTCTTCGCTAAATCGCGTTCCAAAACCACCTGCTAATAAGAGTGTTTTCATATTTTGTCAGTTTAAGTTTTACTTTAAAATTTTATGATTTTTCAATCTATTATTTATTTATTATTTCTATTGTTTTATCTTTTTTGATGTTTATCCGGCTCCAAGCATCTTCAGGTTTTAATCTCACTGCAGAATACGCAGCCCACAATCCACCAACTGCCTGAATGAATATGACAAAGGAGAATCCTAACATGCCCCATGTTTGTTGTTGGGTAAAGAGCAGTTCGCTTTCAGGAACAAAATATCTTCTATTGATATAGACACCAATAACAGTGAGAATAAACAGAACAACGTACGCTAAAAGCGGTATTACAAAAGGATTCATAAAACTTCTTACAGCAGTTTTGGCAGTAGGAAGATAGGGAATTCGTTTCTTTAACAATGTCAATCCAAAAGCGTAAATAAAAGCCGGAACGGTGGCGTATTTCAAAATCATTCCACGCCAATGAAACCCACTTTCTGTTTCTCTATCGGTTAAGAATCGTTGCGCATAAGCATAAATGGCTGCTGCAGCAAATAATACGACCGATCCCAATTGAATAAATTCGAGAATATCCATATTGGCTGGAACTATTTTCAGAAAGAAATATAAGAAAGGAATCAGAATAAAAAAGGAAGATATCGTTCCAAAAAGGTAATAAGTTCCTATGGAAAGATAGGAAATTTTTTGCCAAAAACTGAGGTTTTTAAGTGCGTAGGGAATTTCGTCGAACAGCAATTCAAACACACCACGAGCCCATTTCAACTGTTGTTTGCTAAACGATGCAAAATCCTCCGGCACCAATCCTCGACTCACAATAACGGGATTGTAAACAGATTTCCATCCTTTGGCGTGAATTCGAATGGAAGTTTGCAAGTCTTCGGCCAGTCCTTGTGCATGACCGCCAATGCTTTCCAATGCTTTTCGGCGAAACGTACAATTGGCGCCAATGGCCACAGCTCCATTGTAGCCATACAATCCCATTTGAGTAGCTCCGTAGAATGTATAGGTTTGTTCGGCGGCTCCTTTGGCCACAAATGAACGGTATTGATTGTAATATCCTTGATTTACCTGAACAAAGCCCACCTTTTCGTCTTTAAAAAAACCTAAAGTTTCGTCCAGAAAATTGGGGAAAACAATGTGGTCGGGATCTAAAATCAAAATAAATTCTTCGTTGGTCAATCCCAAGGCTTTGTTGACTTTTCCCGCTTTTGCTCCAGGAAGATTTGCCAAGTCGAACCACACGACGCCATATTTTTCGGCCATCTCTTTAAATGCAATATCTTCGGTGCTATCCAACAAATAAGAGGTGTGAGGATAGTTTAGGTTTTGAAGTGCTTTGAAAGTATTCTCGAACATCGAAAGCGGTTCGCCCGGAGCCGAAGTTGTAAAAACAGCAACACTTAAGCCAGATTCTGGTTTTGGTGTTTCGCCCGGACTGCTAACTCTTAAGTAATTGACCCAAATCAATACAACTCTTACTATTCCGTACCAAAACAACGTGCTCAAGATAACAAATAAAACCAAATTGCTGATATGTTCGGCCTGAAACCACCATTCAACAAGTTTGTAAATCCCAATTAATCCAACTATTGTGAATATTAAAAGGATAAATAAATCTTTTCTTTTAGGTGCCTTAGACTTTTTGAATGTCCATAACTCCTGTCTTAATGTCGTCTTCATCAATTAAAACCTATAATCTAAACGAACTGTTGTATTTAAACTATTGTAGTAATAGGTGTCGAAATAAGCCGCCTTGGCAGTAATGTTAAGCTTTTTATTTAATTGATAATTCAATGAAAATTCTAAATCAAAAGGGCTGAATTTTGTTGTAGAACTATTCAGTTCAATTTCGGTGTCACCAAATAGCTGAGTATTAGAGATCAATTGGGGTGTGTTTGCCTGTGCATAAAACCCGTAATTTCCTTTTGCTGTTACTTTAAGTTGCTTACTTAAATCAAAACCCATGACAAGAATGGCTGAATTTATCATCAAGTTATCGGGCGTAAAATAAGGTGAATATTCGCCATCAACAACACTAATACCATTTGTTGTGGTGATATGAGTAGGTTGGATGGGAACATATAAAATGGTTTTAGAATCGGAATAACTAAATCCGTAACCCAATTGAATTTTAACTGCTGACGATAAAAGGGGCTTACTCAATCCCCAAGCACCAAACGTTTGAATGCTATTTTGATCGTCGAAAAATTGATAATTGTAACCAAAATGGAGAAACGAAGAGTTGGTAATATTTCCACTCTCAATGGAAGCGTAAACATTGTTTTGCAGCAAATCGTACGTGGTACTAATATTCGTTGCTATGTAGGGCTTGCGATTTACCCCAAATTTTAAATTTGTTTTATTCGATAAACTTTTATTAAAATAGAATTCTCCAATCCAATTGTTTTTGTTTATTGCTTGATTGTAATAGGTTCCACCTTCTACTTTGGCCGACAATCCGATATTTCCAAATTGGACAATATTGCTTAATGTTGCTTCGATTACCTGCGATGAAGAGCTAAAGTTGTAGTTCTTTAAAGTAAGAGTAGGGTAGAGTATCCATGAATGGTATTTGCCTAATTTAATTTGTTCCGAAATAGCTTCTAATGGTTGATTATCAGAAAGATAATTGAGTTCGGCTTGCAAAAAAGGAGCTCTTGTATCTTTTATCATTTGCGTGAGTTGATCGGTGATTGTTGAATTTGGATATAATTTTTTCAATAACAACAAACTTTCATTCGCTTTGCCAAATTTTCCGTTCCAATAATTCAGAGTGGCATCGAGCAGCAATACTTCCGATTGATCAATAGAGCTCGTTTTCAGAATGGCGACTTGCTGTTGAGCACCATTCAAATTTCCTGTTTCGTAGAGCATTCGGGCATATTCCAACTTTAGATCCATGTTTTCAGGTGAAATTGAAATCGCTTTGTCGTAAAGTTGCGTAGCCAATTCGTCTTGCTTATTTAGATGTGCCGTGTAGGCATACAACCAAACATACTCTAAATCTGTGGAATTTTTAGCGTAATAAGTCTTTAGCAAAAGGCCGGCTGGTTCGTATTTGTTTTCTTTTAATAACTTTTTAGCGTTATTTACGATTTCAGTTTTGTTTTGTCCAAAAGTGCTAAGCGATACGAAAATGGCAAGCGCCGTGGTTAAGATAAGATTTTTCATTTATGATGAGTTAATAGTTAATATAATTTTTTTTGACAACTTCCTTCCATTCAAAATACTAAATTGCTCGTTTTGGGAAATTTTGAAAGATATTTTTCTTTTGTTTTCTGTTCATTCAATTTTGTAAAGTTAGTTTTTATTTATGGCTCTAATTTTATTATTCCGTTTATGTTCGTTCTGTTTCTTTTGAAAATCCGCCTTTTAGATCACCATTGAATAAGTGATTTTGTATAGGTTCAGTATTCGTATCTTTAAAGTTATAAAGTTTTATATTTTAAATTGATATTAAATTTGGTGCAAGCATATCGCTTTTAAATGAAGCGAAAATGAAGCAACAAAAAAATTTAACATTTGCGAATCAATTATTGTGCCTTAAAAAACTTCATTGCAGGACAATTGATTTTTTTAAGGACCCGATGCAAACCAAGTAAATTGCCTTCGAAAAAACAAATAAAAAGGGATTGTTTTCTAATTATATCAATTGGTGAAACGGCCTGTTGTTTCATGGAAAGAAAGTCGCCGGTAAATATGAATTTATTACCCCGACTTCTTAATTTCTTAGAAAGTAAAATAATTTACTTTATTGATAGCCGTATTCATTTCCACTCCTTTCAAATCGATTGTCAGTTTTTCGGATTTTTTAAGTGAAACCGTTTTCATCAAAGTTTTGCCTCCTTTGGCATCTTCGGTGGTCATTTCCATTACAAATCCGGGAACCGAAAGGGTATTGTGCAAAGCGGCCATTTTGCAAGCACGAAATACGCCTAAATCGTTTGGCAAACTGATTTGGTTGGTAATCCATACTTCGCCAAATATTTTTTTGAAGGTATAAGTGTATTTTTTGCATTCATAGCCCAGAATATTCTTTGTTTCATTTGTAGCTATGAGTTCAAGCTTTTTTAATTCGGCATCGGCCGGATACTTAAAACCGCCCACATTGTAAAAAGGTGTTGCATTGCCTCCTGTGCCCATCATTTGAACGGCCACTTCATTTTTTTTATCAATAATTGTTTCCATTCCATTGCCAACGCCCTCCGAAACAAATTGCACCATAAAATTTTCGCCGTTCTTTTGATAATAGGTATTTATTTGAGATGTGCGTCTCAAATCGTTGTTCTTAGCATAAAATTCCATTTCAAATCCGTTGCAAAGCTCAAAAACATAACTCTCGTTCCAAATTAAACCTTTGGCTTTAATTTGTTTTTGTGCGCTTGCCGAAAAAGCACTCCAAAGTGCCATCAAGAAAATAGTCCATTTTTTCATGTCTTTTGTATTTTTTGATAAAATTCAAAACTAAATTACATTCATTTCAAGTGCGAAATAATTTCTTGGTGAAAAATGTGGAATAGTATTTTAAAAAAACTCAATGGTCTATTCCGTTTTTTTTTATCTTTATTAAATATTTGGGAATAACCACA
>KB226777.1_pt27 | contig 12421 bp, 10 predicted proteins | sample 524768 | NCBI WGS metagenome assembly AMQJ01 (sample SAMN00998488, study PRJNA167727) | sediment metagenome | isolation source: subsurface aquifer sediment | place: USA: Rifle, Colorado | collected Aug-2009
CGATAATTGTAAATTAATAATATTTAGTTCAAAATCGGCAAATTTTCGGACAAAACACAATTTATTTTATACTACATTGCTGCTTTTAACTTCTCTATTTTGCTGCTTATTTTGTATATTTGGAAATCCTTTGTATCATTTATTTTTGGAACTCAACTCATGTATTATCGGATCCAATTCTTTTTATCGACATTTATTCTTATAAGTCTCATCATTCCTTCGGCTTCCGCCCAACAGCAGGAGCCGCAGGAGAAGCAGCGTCCAAAAATCGGCTTGGTTTTGAGTGGTGGCGGAGCAAAAGGATTGGCACATGTGGGCGTTTTAAAAGTATTGGAAGAAATTGGCATTCGCCCCGATTACATTACGGGAGTAAGTATGGGATCCATTGTTGGAGGATTGTATTCCATTGGATACAATGCTCATCAACTGGATAGTTTGGCTTTGGCTACAGATTGGATTGCCGCTTTTACGGATGAAGTAAGTTTTGATAAAGTTGGAATAAACATCAAAGAAGATTACCGGAAATACCAATTGAATTTTTCGGGAAATAGCATCCAATCTGTTAAACTTCCGCTTGGTTTAGTTCGCGGACAACTTATTTCGGAATCGCTTTCCGGAATGTGTTGGCGAGCAAATGGTGTCGAGTCGTTCGATCATTTCCCAATTCCTTTTCGCTGTTTAGCTGCCGATATTATTTCAGGGAAAACCTATACTTTTAGTTCGGGGAGTTTGGCGCAAGCTATGCGCGCTAGTATGGCCATACCCACTGCATTTACTCCGATTGTTAAAGATAGTTTACTGTTGGTTGATGGAGGAATTATCAATAATTTTCCGGTTCTGGAATGCATTGATATGGGTGCCGATATTGTGATTGGCGTGTATGTTGGCTCGCAGGAGAATCTTAAAGCGAAAGATTTAAATAGTATGATGAAAATACTTATGCATTCAGCCACTTTATTTGGTTCGAAAAATGCTGCTGAAAGTATGGAATCCGTCGATATAAAAATTGTGCCCAACATGAGCGACTATGGAGTGGAGAGTTTTGGAAAGGCCAAAGAAATTATAGATTTAGGGGAGTCGATGGCGAGAAGCGAATTGGTTTACAATCAGTTATTGGATTTAAAAGAGAAATTAGATAGCTTTCCATCGATTGAAAAAAAGGAGTTTATTTTCAGCGAACAAAAAATTCTGATAAATAAAATTCAAATCAAAGGATTGAAATACGCAGGAAAGGAATTTGTGATTGCCATGTCGGGACTAAAGGAAAACAGCACAGTAACAAGAGCCGACCTCAGTTTGGCAATGAAATCGCTTTATAGCACTTTGGTTTTCGAAAAGATTGAATATTATTTTGTGAAAGAAGGCGATGCTTTTAATTTGATTCTCGAAGTGATTGAAAAAGATCGAATATTGGCAAATGCAAGTGTCTATTACGATAATTTTTTTGATGCTGGCTTATTGTTGAATGCTTCGTACAAGCATTTAGGAGCGAAAACTTCTAAATTGGATTTGTCTATAAATGTGTCGAAATACCCACAAGCAAAATTGGCCTATCATCTATTTGGCGGCGAAAATAAGCGATTGTTCTTTACATTATCCGCCAATATGCATAGTATCGTAATTCCCAATTTTTATGAATTTCCAAGTAGTGTGGTGGTTAATTTGGGGCAATTTAAAAACAATCAACTGCAATTTGGTACCAGTGTGGGAATTTCGATCACTCAAAATTCTAAAATCGAATTGAAAGGCACTTATTTAGCAAACTTTTTTTATTTGCAGAATGGATTGGAAGATCTGTATGGAGTAGAACGCGTTATTGCCACCAATTTTTCTTTGGAAGCGGCCTATCACGTAAATACATTCGATCACCCCATTTTTCCAACCAAAGGCATTCGGTTCGATATCGAATACCGAAAAATTATCAATCCGCAATCTTCTTTTACAACAGAAGATGGAATGTTTAAGCCAATTTCGAACGAAAATCAGATTGTTGTAATCGACTTTAAACACTATATCCGGCTGATTCAAAATTTATCGCTTATTCCGGAATTTACGCTTGCATACATGAATGCCATTCCTTTCTATGGAGATAAGTTCTTTTTGGGTGGAAGCGGTTTCAACTCCCGGCAAAATACTTTTAACCAAGCTGGCATACAGCCTTATCAGATTGCCACCGACAATTTTCTGAAGTTAGGATTGGGATTCCAACTGAAGATGATTAAAAATTGGTATATCAGCGGCTTCTGGGAATCGGCTTTTTTTATCAATCATGCCGAAACCTATTCGGAGGAATCGCTACGTTTAAATGGTGAAACTATTTCCGGCTGGGTTGGTAGCGTAGCTTACAACTCAGTAATCGGACCGGTCAAATTTGCCGTTTCTCAAAACACCGATAACCACAAGTATTATTACTATTTCAGTTTCGGATTTCCATTTTAATTGATTCCGAGCGCGACAATTCTATTTCTTTATCATTGTCAAAACCATTTTGAAATGTTCCAATGCATTCATCGCGTGCGATACATTCGCCGGCATAATAATGGCTTCGTTGGCTTCCAAAACAAATGATTTTCCACCAATAATTACATCTGCTTTGCCTTCAACAATATATACCAATGCGTCAAATGGAGCCGTATGTTCGCTCAATCCCTCGCCTTTATCAAAAGCAAACAAAGAGATTGTGCCAGTTTCTTTTTTGAGAATATGCTTGCTTACCACCGCCTTTTGGCTATAATCGATGCTATTTTTAAAACTGAATTTTATTCCTTTTTGATGTTCGTTTGTTTCCATGAAATCTGTTTTTATAAAGTTTGTTTTTATCTAAAAATATCGAGAAAATAATCGTCTGTCTTTGTTTCCACAATTCCTTGTTCGTAAAGAATTCGAAAATAATTCTCCACTTTATTTACCAGCTTTTCGCCCGAAACATATTCAAAGTTTACGCGATTCAAAAACAATTCCACCCGATCAACCGGTTGGCGCATCATATCAAAACTTAGTTCAGCCGATGCCTGGCGGTTGTTGTTTACCCAATCGATGGCTTGTTTTAATTCTTCGAGCAATACTTCCGTAATTTCCGGATAATTTCGTACAAACTCTCCCTTTAACACAATGCCTGCGTTTGGAAAACTACCAAAACCCGGATTGTATTGGTTCCAAATCTTGTTGTATGAAAGTATGGAAATTTCTTCGCCACGGTCTTGCATAATTTTGATAGCATAACTGGCTTCCGGTTCACGCAAAATAACTGTATCGGCTTTGCCGGAAACAAAATCGGCATAGATGATTTCGGGACGACCAAACGGATTGCCATAGACAAAATTGAAATCATTGGGATTTAAACCGCTGGCTTGAATTAAATATTTTGTAATTTTTGTGGGCGGCGCTTCTTCAAACAAAGGCGTATGAATGTGTTTGCCTACTAAGTCTTTAAAACCCTCGGCTTTGTAGCCTCTGGCAAGAATAACAAAATTGTCCCAAACAAAAAGTGCTGGAATTTTGATATCACTGTTTTTTAGTTTGACTGAAGTGATCAATGCGGAAAAGCTAATATCCGCTCTGCCATTGGCAATCCAAGCCAAATGTTTTTCCGTTTCTTCCCAAACTTTCAGTTCTTTAATGCCGATGGCTTTGCGGATTTTTTCTGATTGCAACAAACGCATTATGACCGGATAAGCCACCGGCGTAGCCGATTGAATAACGACTTGAGGCTTGCTGCTGTTTGTATTTTCTTCACTCTGAACAATCGGTTTTTTATGAAAATAGGTCCATACCTGAAAAAATCCTTTTTCCTCCGCAATATGCTCAAATCCCATCTCCGAAAGCATATTTATCAGTGGAATGGGTTCAAATTTTTGAATGAGAATAAATCCGGAATCCGGCTTCGTTTCGTATGCCTTTTTGATGATAATATCAAAAGGATCGCTTTGCATTTTTCGCACATCCAATATTTCAAAATTTTCTTTGCGCTCTTTCCAATCTGTGTTTTCACTTTCTTTTGAATTGAAAATTGACACTCGAAACTCGCGCCTCATTTCTACATTGAATTTCAACCCTAAACCAATTACCACATTGATCAATTCTTGTGGTTCCTCAACGGAGATAATCACCAAATTTTTTTGAGCTTCCAATTTATCAAGCAGCGAAATAATTTCAGGCATACTCTCCATATTGTAGATATAGCGTTCAGGGCTTTCTTCCCAACTGATTTCTTCTCCCATTTGCATAGATGAATTCTGCGATTTGATACATTCCGGCATATTTTTGATCAGCATGTCTTCCACGCCCAATTGTTTGTTTAAGGCGTGCAGAATTTCGCAAATGGATACACCGGTAACTCTGGCTGCATCTTTAAAACTGGCATAGCGAGCAAGTGTGTTGTATAAAGTCGGATTTTGCATCCGCTTGAATTTTGGCGATAAGATATTTAGCGTAACTCTAAGCTCCGGATATTTATCGAGGGTTTCTTTGATATTCGAACTGGCCAAAATGGGTTCAATATCCGTTTTTTCTTCCTGTTTAACCGAAATGGCTTCGACCGGACATATATTTAGAGCTTCTTTGCATTGCTTTAATTCTTCTTCAGTTTCGGGTTGCTTTTTGAGAAACGCAATCCGATCGCCTAGCTCAAAATTTGTTCCTGCCACTTCAATGCAGGCCATACAAGCGATGCAACCTTCGCTAACTTTATATTTAGTTTTCATTGTTGTTCGTAATTTTTAAATGCTTACCAATCGAGTAATTTTCGATCTCCTCTGAGTTCTTGTATTTCGGATATTTCTTGCGAAACTTCCAAAACACCACGGTAATTTTGATCTCTATCGCGCAGAGCGAAATACTGAATAAGTACAAATTTTGGCCCCAAATGCAACCAAAAACTGGCTCGATCTTTCTCTCCTTTTTTAAAAGAAGCCACGATGCGGTTCACCACATCCACGCTTTCGGGCGGATGACAGTTTTGTACTTTACGTCCAATAATGGAAGCCGTGCGCGGAAAAATGCGATGCTTGGGCGTTGAAAAATAACGAACAGTATCGTTCTCATCCACGAAGGTAATATCTACTGGCAAGTGATTGAAAATCAGTTCTACTTGATCTAAAGTTATTTCGCCGGTGGGCAACTGTATCATGCCTTCGGAAAACGACGAGGCTTTTTCTAGGCTGTGAGAAGTCCGACGTATTTCCACAAAAGGGAGTTTCATCTCATTTAGTTCCGTGCGCATTTTCTCCATCAAATCAGAATCGAGACTCTCCATCATAATCGGAAAAAGAATTTTTTCTTCGCGGAAAATAACAGTGCTGATATTGAAAAAAAGAGCACCTGCCAGCGTATTGAATGTTTTTAGTTCGAAATTTTCGGAGCCTAACAAGGCAATGATTTTTTTAAAATTCTGTCGGATATCGTCGTGAATCGACCACATCAGTTTCAGACAATCATATTCCTTCCAATTGGATTCCAAAACCGGAAAGAGGATATGTTCTTTCACGGTATAATGTTTGGTAAATTCGGCTAATTTCTCAAATCGATTGTTCAGCGTTTCAAGTAGCCTATGTTCCGTTTTTTGATTGATTTGCCTGATAAGTGGCTTTAAATCTTTTAATTGGCTATTGACTTGAGCATTGTCGCGCATCAAATAGTAGATAAAACTATCTTTTTTTGGCGAAATAGACGGATATGCCCGAAGCGATTCAAACAAAATATTGAAGAGTTTGTTTGATGCCTTTTTCATTTCCTTTAAATCGGTTTTGGATTCAAAAAGCAAATCAAAGGCGCTCAATACATCGGTAGGAATAAAATTATCAACTTTTAATCCAAGTTCTTCAACTAATTTTGCGCCGTGAATCCCTTCCACAATTCCAATCATATATCGATTGAGAAGCTCGATCCGACTTTTTCTTGTATTTGTAAATTCCGACATGGTTTTGAATTTAAATTGCTTCCTTCGTCAACGACAAAGGAAGCAATTTTTGTAGGGGAAGTTCTATATGTTACTTTGCTTTTTCGCAAAAAATGTTTTTGTTGTTAAATCGTAGAAAATAATTCCACCACCTAAAATCATCAAAGTATCAGGAATGGTTCTCAGCCACATCCACATTTTCATTCCTTCAATAGCTTCACGAGTTCTGGTGAAAAAATAACCCATCTCCATCGCTTTTTCTGTTTGTTCAATTCCAATCATATAAGTAGGAATTGCAAACAATAGTGCGCCAATTGTTAATGTCCAAAAGCCATATTTGGTTAGCCTATCGCTCCACTCCAGTCCTTTTGCCAGCGCATTGGCACGAGAAGTCATATACAGAAATGCAATCGAAATATAACCAAATGCGCCAAGCAGAGCGATATGTCCGTGAGGCATTATAAGATAAGTTCCGTGCGAATAGTAGCTGATTGTTGGAGTATTGATGATCATCCCGAAAAATCCTGCACCAATCCAATTGAGTATGGCCGAACCGGCTATAAACATAAAAGGTGCCGAAAACGCGAAACCTTCCGCTGAATGAAGTTTTTCACGCTGGTTTTTCATCGCTTCAATAATCATCAAAGCGAGTGGCAGTGGTTCCAATGCTGAGAAAATTCCTCCAATCGCAATCCAGTATTCATCCAAACCTTGCCACCAATAGTGATGGCCAACACCCAAAGTTCCACTCAGCATGATGAGAAACAATTCGAAGAACATGACTCTTACGGCCGTTTTGTGTGTAATCAATCCCAACGAAACGGTAAAAAATGCAATAACTCCGGCAGCAAAAAGTTCAAAAGTCAATTCCACCCAAAGATGGATTACCCACCAGCGATAATAATCGTCAACTGTAAAATTGGGCATAATTTTATGCACAGGCATCATGCCGGCCATATATAAAGTTGCAATGGCGAACGAAGACCAAATGATTGTACTCACAATGGGATTGTTGGTGGCTGCTTTTCGAATTAATGAAACTATCAATAAGAACCAAAATACCAAGCCAATCACCAAACCAATATCCCAAACCCGACCAAGATTCAGCAATTCACGTCCTTCGTTTCCTAACCAAAACCATGTTTCGCGCAATTGACCGGTAGCTCCAAGATACAATCCAATAATACTTCCAATGGCAACCACCAACAACGCAGTCCACAAAATATCGACCAACCAAGGGAATTTATGATCTTTGTCTGCAACCCAAGGAGCAATTAGCAAACCGCCAACCAACCAACCCACAGCCACCCATAAAATGGCCAATTGAGTGTGTATAGAACGAATTACATTGAACGGCAATAGACTTTGTGAGAAAATAAAATCTTTGGTTGGTTCTGTGTAAAGATGCGCCAAATAACCACCAAGGATTAATTGAACAAAGAACAATCCCGAAACGATCGGAATGTATTTTAACAATTTGTTTTGCGAACGAAACAGTTTCGTAATCTTCATCGCCGGCTCCAGCTTGTCAGTCGGGTCTTTCACAAAGAGATATTCATAAGCCAAATAAATGACAACGATGGTCAATGTCCACAAAATCAAAAACTCCCAAAGCGAAATTTTATGTGAGTTGAAAGTCAAGTCTTGATCTATCATGGGTTCCGGTGGCCAATTGTTCGACCATGTACGCACAGTACCCGGGCGATAGGAAGACGCAACCAATTGCGACCAATCCACAAAAGCAGCAATGGTTTTTGCTTCTTCGGCAAGAATAACGCCGCCTGGAAAGGCTCTTTCCGGATCGCCTTCAGTGAGAAGTTTGGTTAAATACGCTACGTTTTTGTGATAAGCAGCAGCCGATGCATCGGTGTAGATAGTTCCTTTTTCTAAAAGAGAGGTTTGCTGCTTAAAATCTTGTTTCACGCGTTCTTTTACCGAGCCGCGTTCTACTTGCGTAAGCTCTTTGTTGGTTTTTCCATACAACTCATTGGCATAAAAGTCATACAAAAACTCAGCTCGATAATGCATAAATTCGGTGGTGAAATCGGGTCCCATGTAAGCTCCCATTCCCAATAGTGTCCCCCAATCCATTAAATCGAATTGTTGAAAATTTCCTTTTCCGGCCACAACATCATCGTAAGTGTAAAGAACTTCACCACTTACCGATTTCACCGTTTGCGGAATAGGAGGGACTTCCTTCTGAAGATTTGCCGTGTAATAGATCAGCATGCTAACCATTATGAGTGCCATAATCCAAAAACCAGTGTAAAGGCCCTTACGACTCATAAATTTGTCAAGTAAAGATTGTTTCATTGTAAATAGTTTTTAGTTAATAATATACTACAATAATGTAGTATTTAAATTCAAAAAAAATCAAAATTTATTTATCTCATCAAAATTGAAATCTGCTAAAGTCTTGTTTTGGAATGTTTCGTTAAATTTCTCACGCACATTTACCCAAGTAGAATGCATTACACAAGGATTGGCGTCCGAGCATTGATCAAAACCAAGCACACAGCCCATGTATTTTTCCATTCCTTCTACTGAATTGATGATATCGGCCAAAACAATATCGTTTAGTTTTTTAGCGAACGAATAGCCTCCATCGCGCCCTTGGGCACTTCTGATAAAACCCGATTTGGTCAAATTCGTCATCAATCTTCGCAAATACTTATCTGATATATTTAGTTTTTCAACCAGAAATTTGGCCGAATATAGAAGCTCCGGTTCTTTGGCCATAAAGCTAAGAATGCGTAAGGCATATTCCGATGTTTTGGATAATCTCATTAAATGCTACAATGAAGTATTATTTGCAAGAATACAACAAAAAAACATTTCAATGCAAATATTTTGAAAAATATTTTTGAATTATTTATTCAGACAAACATAAGCTCATAAAGCCATCCATTGCTTGGATTGTTTTGTTTGTTTCTTCCATCCAGCTCATGTGGCCAGCTTCGCCCAAAATAAGGGTTTGAGAAATGGTAGGTAGCGCGGTTTGAGCAAGCACTTTTTCCAAAGGAATACGCGAATCTTGTTTGCCAAGAATAAATAAAACAGGAACGTTTGTGTCTATCAAAATATCCAACGACGATTCTCTTTCTTTCATACCGGTCATGGCTGCAATCACATTTTCCTTACTCATGGCGTTGGCCATTTCGATTTGATTTTGGATTTGCTTCTGCAGAATATCTCTATTTTTGGGAGCGAATAGAGAAGGGATAAATTGGTTTATATAACTTCCTTTGTCTTGCAGGATGATTTCGATGGAGCGTTCGCGGTTTTTTTTGGCTGTTTCGTCGTCAGCCATGGCTTGCGAGTGAAACAAACCGAATCCTTTTAGCAATTCGGGATAGTTTCGGGCAAAAGCAAGTGTGACATATCCTCCCATCGAATGCCCAATCATCACACAAGATTGTATTTTTTCTGCATCCATGACCGCTTTTACAGTTCCGGCCATAAGGCTCATGGAATGAACAGCAGATATCTGTTCGCTTTTTCCATGTCCGGGCAAATCAATGGCAACAACTTGATATTTTTCGGCTAAAACTTTTTGGTGTTCTTTCCACATTTGCTTGGATTCGAGAAAACCATGCAAAAGAATCAATGTTTCACCTTGTCCGCTTCGTGTGTAATGAATTTTTTTTCGGTTGAAAGCTGTCTGTTTTTCCATTTATTTTCGTCCTTTACGGGCCAAAATTACACTTTCTAATCGGATTTAAAATTGTTAAATGGATGTTATTGTTGCGATCGAACTTCGGTAAATTCATAAGTTTGCATTTAAATAGATCGATATGTATCAAAAATTTCTACTCATCCTTTTTAGTATTGGCTTTATTTTTTCGGCTCAATCACAAGAATCGGGAATCAATGGTTTTTTAGTTCGCATCGGCGATGAAGCACCTCATTTTACGGCCAAACTTACGGATGGGAAAATTTTTAATTTAAAAGAACAAAGAGGGAAAATTGTGATGCTTCAGTTTACGGCCAGTTGGTGTGGAGTGTGCCGACGCGAAATGCCCTATATCGAAAAAGATATAGTTCAAAAGCTGAAAGGAAAAAAAATATATGTGGTTGGGATAGATCGAGATGAGCCATTGGACGTAGTTTTGGATTATCAGAAACAAATGAAGATTTCGTATCCTTTGGCATTGGATCCGCAAGCAAATATTTTTGGACTTTATGCCGATTTGCTATCTGGAGTTACTCGAAATGTGGTCATCGACGAGAATGGAAAAATCATTTATTTGTCGCGTTTGTTTGATATAGATGAATTCAATGAAATGGCTAAAGTCATTTGCAAAGCGGTTGAAAGACTGCAAGAATAATCGCTGATTTATTAATATTTTCATAACATTTGGGTATTTGCCTCTACTTTTATATGTCTTATCTTTGCCTACCAAATTAACTTATCTATGAAAAATATTTTATGGGCAATTGGCCTATTTTTGACCGTATCAGCTTTTGGACAACAAGCATATTTAGATGGAAATTATAAGCCAGAGGAAGGCGGTCAGGTTTATGTTACAAAAAATCAATATATTGTAAAAGATATCAAGCCGGTTCGAAACGACGATGCGAAAATAAGAAATGTAATTCTTATGATTGGGGATGGAATGGGTGTGAGCCATGTTTTTGCAGCGATGACGGCCAACAACAATCGTTTGTACATGGAACAGATGCCTTACGTTGGTTTTTCAAAAACGAGCGCAAAAAATAATTACCGTACGGATTCCGCCGCGGGAGGTTCTGCTTTAGCAACAGGAAAAAAAACCAATTATGGAACTATCAGTGCCGATAAAAATGGCGTGGCTGATCCTACTATTTTAGAAATAGCATCTGGCAAAGGATTTGCTACAGGATTGGTAGCAGCTTGTAAAATTACACACGCTACGCCAGCAGCATTTATTGCCCATGTGAGCAGGCGTAGCCAATACGAAGACATTGCCGCTTTTTTTGTAAGCGATTCGCTTGATGTTTTTTTGGGTGGAGGCTCCGACGATTTTAATAAACGTAAATCCGGAAAAAGTTTGTATCCTGCTTTGGAAGCAAAAGGCTTTCAGATTGTTGAGAATCTTGACAAACTAGCCTCCTTGAAAAAAGGAAAAGTGGCAGGATTTTTTGCTGAAGGACATTTGGAAGCCTATCCTGCACGTGGCGAATTTTTGGTGGAAAGCACTAAAAAAGCGATGGAGCTATTGAATCAAGACGATAAAGGTTTCTTCCTAATGGTGGAAGGTTCACAGATTGATTGGGCTGCTCATGATAATAATTTAGGCACTACCATCGAAGAAACACTCGATTTTGATCGCGCTGTTGGCGAGGTTTTAAAATTTGCCGAACAAGATGGTCATACACTCGTAATTGTTACAGCCGACCATGAAACCGGTGGATTGAGTGTTATCAATGGCGATCTGGAACATGGAATGGTAGAAGGGAAATTCAGTACCGGCGGTCATTCTGCTGTTTTGGTGCCTGTTTTTGCTTACGGACCCGGTGCGGAAAATTTTAGTGGAATTTATGAAAATTCGGCTATCTTTGAGAAAATGATGCAAGCTTTTGGTTTTAAGCTGCCTTAAGCCAACGCTCATTTTTTTCTGATTGAAAATTGCTTTTTCGTTAGAACAAAACAGAGATTATTTATTGATTAGAAAGATTGATGATTCTTACAAAACCTCTTGCGGAATTGCTTCGTCCGATGGATTTTGACCAGTATATTGGGCAAGAGCATTTAGTAGGGAAAGCTGGCATATTGCGCAAAACCATTGAGTCGGGGAGTATTCCTTCAATGATTTTATGGGGACCTCCAGGCGTTGGGAAAACTACCTTGGCTTTTATATTGGCAAAAAATCTGGATATTCCTTTTTATTCGCTTAGTGCCATCGATGCCGGAGTTAAGATTGTGCGCGATGTCATTGAAAAAGCGCAGCAAAGTGGACAAAAAGCAATTCTGTTTTTGGACGAAATTCACCGATTCAGCAAATCGCAGCAAGATTCTCTTTTGTCGGCGGTCGAAAAAGGAACGCTGACACTGATTGGTGCCACTACCGAAAATCCTTCTTTTGAAGTTATTTCTCCTTTGCTATCGCGTTGTCAGGTATATATTCTGGAATCATTAGGAAAAGTTGAATTGGAGAAATTGCTTATTCAAGCCCTTGAATATTTTAAAGAAGAACACGGATTGCTTTTGGAAATACCGGAAACAGAAGCACTTTTTCGAATTTCGGGTGGTGATGCACGAAAGCTATTTAATGCAATTGAGTTGGTTGTGTCCACATTTCCGAATGATACCACAAACAGGACAATCACGAATAGTTTGGTAAGTCAGGTAATTCAACAAAATTTGGCTACTTACGACAAAAATGGTGAAATGCACTACGATATTATCTCTGCATTTATCAAGTCAATACGTGGTAGCGATCCCAACGGGGCAGTTTATTGGTTGGCACGTATGATTGAAGGTGGTGAAGACATCAAGTTTATCGCCCGAAGATTGCTCATTTTGGCTTCCGAAGACATTGGTAA
>KB224543.1_pt23 | contig 12365 bp, 12 predicted proteins | sample 524768 | NCBI WGS metagenome assembly AMQJ01 (sample SAMN00998488, study PRJNA167727) | sediment metagenome | isolation source: subsurface aquifer sediment | place: USA: Rifle, Colorado | collected Aug-2009
AAATTCCATTTGAAATAAATGCATTGTCGGCTCACAGAACACCCGATGAAGTTGAAAAATTTGCCAAATCGGCTAAAGACAGGGGAATTGAAGTAATTATTGCTGGAGCAGGGATGGCAGCCCATTTACCAGGAGTTATTGCAGCAATGACAAGTTTGCCTGTAATTGGAGTTCCTATTAATGCCTCGTTGGATGGAATGGATTCTCTGTTAGCCATCGTACAGATGCCTCCCGGAATTCCTGTTGCAACTGTTGGAATAAATGGTGCTCAAAATGCAGGGATTTTAGCTGCTCAGATTTTAGCTGCTGGCGACAATAATCTAAAACAAACATTGATTGATTATAAAGAGAATTTAAAATCGAAGATTGTAAAAGCTAACGAAGAGTTGGCGAAAATAAAATATCAGTACAAAACAAATTAAAAACTCAGAGGAGGGGTGTCCAAAAGAGCCTTTGAGGAACTTTGTGCTTCTTTTGGGTAATTTTGCGGTATAATTACAAAACGTTGTTACACAGAGCTTCACGAAGAAGACACAAAGTTTCGCTAAGTAAAAGATAAGTAGTTTCTCAATTCTTAATACTTATTGGACACCTTCTTCTTTAAGCCCAAAATTCAGATTGAAATTCTTCAATTGAATCATGCATAATATATTCTAATTCATTCAATTCTTCTATTTCTTGGTGTGTTGCATAATCCAGGTGAACTTTTTCTCTTATCATTTGCATTCTCTCAAATGCTTCACAGGGACTTAATTCAATCAAATTATAATTTTCCATACTTTTGGTTTTTCATTCACTTCGAAGATCACAAATTGAAGTTAAGTAATCGTTTTTTAATTGTTAAGTTTAGCTCTTAGAAGTCAATAATTATTAACAAGGTTTTTAACAATTTGCTTTAAATTTTTAGTTTAATTTTATACTTGTGAATTAATCGTATCTTCATAAACTATTTTTAAAGAACACGAGTTAACATGGATTTTGATTTTTTTTACAGAAGATTAACATTGATTATTGTTATCCTTTTTTTGTTTACAGAATTTGGATTTTCAGCACAGGACCATAAAATTGAAGAGGGCAAAGCTGCTGCAATGGCAAATACATCTGTAACCCTTATGGATATCTGGTCTGTATATCATAATCAGGCAGGATTGGGTTATTTGGAAAATATTTCGGTTGGGGCCTTTCATCAATCAGGTTATATAAAAGAACAAAACTTGCAAGGGATTGCTTTTGCACTTCCAACAAAAACAGGAACAATAGCAGCCTCATATTCATACTATGGATATTCGCAATATAACGAAATGCAGGGAGGTCTGGCATATGCAAAAACATTCTCAAAATACTTTGCTGTAGGCTTGCAATTAAATTATTTACACACTCAAATTGCCGGCAATTATGGAAAAGCAGATGCAGTAAGCTTTGAAATAGGGATTTTATCACAGCCCATCGACAATTTTTTCATAGGTGCTCATGTATATAATCCATCACAAAGCAAAATGGGTGGCGAAGAAATACCGACCATTTTTAATCTGGGTGTAAGCTATTTATTTTCAGATAAGGTTTTATTAGCCATTGGAACTGAAAAGGATTTAAATCAGGAAGCTGTTTTTAAAGCCGGAATAGATTACAAGCTAATTGAATATGTTTCGCTTCAGGCCGGAATAGCAACAAATCCTGTAAAATACTCTTTCGGTATAGGGTTTCATTATTTAAATATTGATGCCCATGTAGGATTTTCAAACCATCAAACACTTGGATTTACGCCTTCATTTACGTTAAGTTATGGTTTCTAAGAAAGGTAAGATTAAATATATCGCATTCTTAATATTGCTTTTTATCTTGTACAATAAATCATTTGCACAACAAGAATCTGCTTCAAAACAAACACTCGAAGATTTAATAGAAAACATTGCCAGCAGCACCGATGCTGAAATTGATTATACCAGTTTATACGAAGATCTAAATTTGTATTTAAATGAACCACTTAATATAAATACAGCAAATAAAGAAGATTTGGAGAAACTTCAGTTCTTAAATGATTTTCAGATTAATAGCCTTCTTGATTACATTAAGAAAAACGGATCAATGTTAACATTATATGAGCTTCAACTGGTATATGGCTTTTCAATGGATGATGTAATGAATATTTTACCTTTTATAACAATTTCAGCCACACCAACTGACCAACGATTTAAATTTAAAAATGCTTTAAAATATGGTAACAACCAGCTTTTTTTAAGAGGACAAGAGGCTTTAGAAGAACAAGTAGGTTATAGTAGCATTTCAGATTCAGCATTATTGGAAAATCCAAATTCGCGATATTTAGGAAGCTCATATAAAGTTTATGCAAAGTATAAATACAATTATAAAAATAAGATATACCTGGGTATTACAGCAGAGAAAGATCCGGGAGAAGAATTCTTTACCGGTAACAATAAAAATGGCTTTGATTACTATTCTGCTCACCTTCAGATTAATGATATAGGAATAATTAAAACCATTACTTTGGGAGATTATCAGGCTAAATTTGGACAAGGCCTGATATTATGGTCGGATATGGGATTAGGGAAAACTCCATACGTACTAAATATCAGGAAAAAAGCTCAGGGATTGAGAAAATACTCATCAACCAACGAAAATGTTTTTATGCGTGGGGTAGGAACAACAGTTGCATTGAAAGATTTTGAAATATCTGCCTTTTATTCAAAGAAAAAAATAGATGCCAATATACAAGATAGTACCGACAATGATATTTCAAGTGTTTCTTCGTTTCAAAGCAGTGGATATCACACTATCCCTTCAGAAATTATTGACAAGGATGCTATTGGGGAACAGCTTATTGGAGGAAATATTTCTTACAATCATTCACGTTTTAAGATAGGTGTAACAGGATTAAACTATCGGTATGATGTTAATTTAGTGAAAGATACCACCCCTGAAAATCAGTTTGATTTTCAAGGAAAACAAAATTCTAACTTAAGTTTGGATTATCAGTTTGGGTTTTGGGATTTTAGTTTCTTTGGCGAAGAAGCAATAAGCGAGAATGGAGGTAAGGCATTTTTAAACGGAATGCTTGTGAATCTGGCTCCACAAGTTTCACTTTCGGCAATGCATCGATTTTACGAGAAAAACTATCAGGCGAATTATGGAAATGCATTTGCCGAATCATCATCCAATAGTAACGAAACTGGATTGTATTTAGGGATTGAGATTCACCCGATTAGATTGTGGACCATTACAGCTTATTTTGACAGTTATAAATTTCCGTGGATAAAAACGGGTGTTGATGCTCCTTCGAGTGGAAATGAATGGTTTTTTCAAACCGATTATAATCCTACACGAAACGTAAGCATGTATTTCAGAATTAAAAATGAAGAAAAACAGGTAAACCAATCTTCCACTTTAGGAATTGATGAGCAAGTAACCCAGAACAATCTTAAATTGAGATTTCATTTAGGTTCCCGAATAAATGAGCAATTATCATTAAAAAACAGAATTGAGACTTCAAGATTTAATGAAGGATCAGGCAGTTTAAGTTATGGATATATGATTTACCAGGATATTTTCTATAATTTCAAGAAAATCCCTTTATCACTCAATATGCGATTTGCTGTTTTCGATACCGACTCTTACGATGCAAGAATATATGCATACGAAAGTGATATTCTTTACGCTTTTTCAATTCCTGCATATTATTCAAAGGGAACACGAACATACTTTAACCTGAAATATACACTAAGTGATTTTATTGATATCTGGTTAAGATATTCGCAAACCTACTTTTCTGATTTAGATGTAATTTCATCGGGATTAAACCAGATAAACGGAAATACCAAATCAGAAATCAAAGCACAGGTAAGGATTAAATTTTAAATTCATTAGACTTAACAGTTTTCAAAAACCTGCTAAGTCTATTCTTTTTTTACTCATATATAGCCCTGCGAGAGTTTAAAACTCTCGCAGGGCTATAAAAAAAGGAACAAAGTGACTTATACTTGTGATTCCTCAACTTCCTCAATCGTACTATTTACTTTAATATCTTTAATATTTAACTGAAGATTTGTAACTCCTCTAAAGCTGTTTTCATCAATTGAATAGCAGATATCGAAATAATCGCCTGAATGAATATAATCATATAAATCGGCTTGCTGAAAAGCAATGGCAGGATAATTTCTAAAAGGATCATCTTCCTGAATTAACGAAAGTTTAAGATGCTCTTTGCTTAAGCCCACAATTCGTCCCTCGCCATTATCTGCAACATTTTTTGTAACAAAAACAGGCGACATATTTCCGGGGCCAAAAGGTTGGAACTGTTTTAAAATCCTGTAAAACTTTGCATCTATTTTACTTAAATCAAGTCTTGAGTCAATATCAACCTGAGGAATAAGCATTTCATCCTGAATTGTTTTACAAACTACATTCTCGAATCGCTCAATAAACTCGGGTACATTTTCAATTTTCAAGGTAAGACCAGCTGCATACATGTGTCCTCCAAAATTTTCCAGCAAATCGTTGCATGATTCAATGGCCTGATAAATATCAAACCCAACCACAGAACGTGCTGAACCTGTTGCCAATCCATTCGAAGCTGTTAGTACAATTGTTGGTCTGTAGTAAGTTTCAATTAATCTGGAAGCTACAATGCCAACCACTCCTTTGTGCCATTTTGAATTATACAATACCGTTGCTTTTCGCTTGCCAAACTCTTGCTCATTGGCAAGCATTCTCAACGCATCCTGGGTAATATTCCGATCAATATTTTTTCTAGCATCATTAAAAAAGTTCACACTATTGGCAGCTACTTTAGCACTGCGTGCATTATCAGCTAATAATAAGTCAACAGCTTTATCTGCCGATTCCATTCTGCCGGCTGCATTAATTCTTGGTCCAATCTTAAACACAATATCCTCAACAGCAATTTCTTTATCGGCTAATCCAGAAAGGTTAATGATTGATTTAAGACCTTCCCGTGGGTTTTTATTCAATTGAATTAATCCATAATGTGCCAAAATTCTGTTTTCATTTGTAATGGAAACAATATCGGATGCAATACTAACAACGACTAAATCAAGATAAGGAATTAGATTTTCGAAGGGGATATTGTTTGTTTTTGCGTATGCCTGAATTAATTTAAAGCCCACTCCACAACCGGAAAGATCAGCAAACGGATAAGTACAATCGGGTCTTTTAGGATCAAGCACGGCCACTGCTTTTGGAAGTTCATCACCAGGAACATGGTGATCGCAAACAATAAAATCTATACCGTTCTTTTTTGCATAATCGATTTTTTCGTTGGCTTTTATGCCACAGTCCAGAGCGATGATTAATGAAAACCCATTATCTTGGGCAAACTGAACTCCTTGTAAAGATATTCCGTAACCCTCACTATACCTGTCGGGGACATAATAGCCAACATTATCGTAAAACTCTTTAAGGAATGAATATACCAGTGCAACTGATGTTGTACCATCTACATCATAATCGCCATAAACCAGAATATTTTCATTTTGTTGTATCGCTTTCTCGATACGTTCAATGGCCAGATTCATGTCTTTCATTAAGAAAGGATCATGCAAATCGCTGAGTTCGGGGCGAAAGAAAGCCCTGGCCTGATCAAAATTCCTAACTCCCCGTTGAATAAGGAGGTTAGCCAGTATAGGATCTATATTTAATTCATTTGCCAGTTTTTCATTTTCTTCTTTGCTCCCCTGCTGTTTTAGCACCCATCTTTTTTCCATATATAGTTTTCATATTTTTTACTTTCTTAAGTTCATCCCAAATACTTGTTCCATTTTACCTTTTAGTACATCTTTTACTTTCTCAAAATCTTGTTTTTCTCCCAGCTCCTTCTCCATCGATGTAACACCCTTGTCAATAAAACCGCAAGGATTAATATGATTAAAGTATTCTAGATTGGTATTTACATTAAATGCAAATCCATGCATGGTAATAAAACGACTTGCTTTAACACCAATCGCACAAATTTTTCTTGCTTTATTTGTTCTGGTATCGAGCCATACTCCGGTCGCTCCATCCAATCTTTCCGACTCAATTCCATACTCTTTTAAAGTAAGAATAATTGATTCTTCCAAGTTAGCAATATATTGTTTTACCTGCAAATTAAAACGCTCAAGATCAATAATTGGGTAACCAACAATCTGTCCCGGTCCGTGATACGTAATATCTCCACCCCTGTTCGTCTTGAAATATGTTGCCTGTATTTTAGTTAAGAACTGATCGTTAATTAATAAATTGTTTTGTTCTCCACTTTTTCCTAAGGTATAAACATTAGGATGTTCGCAAAAAATAACATTCCCCTCAATTTCTTTTTGATCATTTTCTGGCAGATCTCTATTTTCTGCCTTAATTTTTAAATATGATGCAAATAAATTTTCCTGGTAGTCCCAGGCATTTTTATATTCAATTAAACCTAAATCTTCAAATTTTACATTCTTCATTACAACAAAATTAATGTACACAGATATGATTTTCGGCTTTGTATGAGGACCTTACTAAAGGACTGCTCTCAACAAACTGAAAACCTTTTTCAATTCCTATTTTGTGATATTCTTCAAATTTCTCAGGAGTAACATATTCTTTAACCTGAATATGATCCATTGTTGGGGCAAGATACTGGCCAATAGTCATCACTTTACAGCCCACGGCCAGAAGATCATCCATGGTTTTTAAAATTTCCTCTTCTGTTTCGCCAAGTCCCAGCATAATTCCCGATTTAGCAACTAATCCGGAGTCTGCAATTTGCTTAATAACGTTTAAGCTTCTTTGATATTTAGCCCTGCTCCTGATTTGAGGAGTAAGCCTTTCTACTGTTTCCAGGTTATGTGAAATAACTTCAGGTTTTGCTTCAATAACAGTTTTTATATCTTTTTCTATTCCATCGAAATCAGGAATTAAGGCTTCAATGCTTGTTTCTGGATTTTCAAGTTTTATCTTCTTAATTGTTTCAGCCCAAAAACCTGCCCCACCATCATCTAAATCATCCCGATCGACAGAAGTAATAACACAATGCTTTACATTCATTAATTGAACAGATTGTGCAATACGGTTAGGCTCATCCCAATCAACCGACAAAGGCTTTCCTGTTTTTACACCACAAAATTTACATGAACGGGTACATATTTCACCCAAAATCATAAAAGTTGCAGTTCCTCTGTTCCAGCAATCACCAATATTGGGGCAATTACCACTTGTACAAATTGTATGTAGATTATGTTTTTTAACGGTGTTTTTAACTTTCGAATACGACTCCCCTTTTGGCATTTGCATTTTCATCCATCGAGGTAAACGTCTGTTATTTTTATTGTCTGAATCCATATTCCCCACTTGAAAAATCAATAATATCCTGCAAAATTAAATTATTCCAACTAAAAACAATTACGATTAAGTAGAATAAAATCGAAATAGAATCGTCTGTTTTGATTATTAGAAACATAGCTTTTGTAAATTATTTGCAGCCTATTGTTATTGTATTCCAGATAATTTGTTATTTAATCTTATCTTTGTACGGTTTTTTATAAAAGTTAAAGATTTGAATTTGTATGGTGAATTTAGAATTAAGCGAACAGGAGATTATTCGCAGACAATCATTAGAAGAGTTAAGGAAGTTAGGTATTGATCCATATCCGGCAGCAAAGTACGAAGTAAACGCAACTTCAGAAGAAATACTTTCTAAATTCGATGCTGAGAAGAACAATTTTCAGGAAGTTAGCATTGCGGGAAGAATCATGGGTCGAAGAATTATGGGTAATGCTTCATTTGTTGAGTTACAAGATGATAAGGGTAAAATACAAGTCTATTTTAAGCGCGACAATATTTGTCCTGATGAGGATAAAACATTATACAATACTGTATTTAAAAAACTTTTAGATATTGGTGATATTATAGGAGTAAAAGGAAATGTTTTTATCACACAAGTTGGTGAAACATCGGTAAATGCAAATGAGTTTACGGTTTTAAGTAAATCAATCAAACCATTACCTGTTGTTAAAGAAAAAGATGGTAAAACGTATGATGCTTTTACTGATCCTGAACAACGTTATCGCCAGCGTTATGTCGATTTAATTGTAAATCCGCAGGTAAAAGATGTTTTTGTAAAACGTACAAAAATCATGAATACCATGCGCGATATGTTTAACGAGCGAGGTTACCTTGAAGTTGAAACTCCAATTTTACAACCCATACCGGGAGGAGCAACAGCCCGTCCGTTTATTACGCATCATAATGCATTAGATATGCCATTGTATTTGCGTATTGCGGATGAACTTTATTTAAAACGACTTATTGTAGGGGGATTTGATGGTGTGTATGAGTTTTCGAAAGATTTCCGAAACGAAGGAATGGACAGAACTCACAATCCTGAATTTACTGTAATGGAAATCTATGTTGCTTATAAAGATTATAACTGGATGATGGAATTTACAGAAGAAATGCTTGAAAGAGTTGCTTTAGCACTTCATGGTAAAACAAAAGTTAAAATTGGAGAACATGAGGTTGATTTTAAAGCTCCTTATCGACGTTTAACCATGATCGATGCAATAAAAGAACATACAGGTATCGATATCACAGGGATGAAGGAAGATCAACTTCGACAAGTTTGTAAAGAGTTGAATATTGAAATTGACGAAACTTTTGGAAAAGGTAAGATCATAGACGAGATTTTTGGTGAAAAATGTGAGCATCATATGATTCAACCAACTTTCATTACTGATTATCCAGTTGAAATGTCGCCACTATGTAAAAAACATCGCAATAATCCAGAACTTACCGAGCGTTTTGAGCTAATGGTTAATGGTAAAGAACTTTGTAATGCATATACTGAATTGAACGATCCGATTGACCAATTGGAACGATTCCAGGATCAGTTAAAACTATCTGAAAAAGGAGATGATGAAGCCATGTTTATTGATATGGATTTTGTTCGTGCATTGGAATACGGGATGCCTCCAACATCAGGCATGGGAATGGGAATTGATCGTTTAACCATGTTTATGACAGGACAGGATTCTATTCAGGATGTTTTATTCTTCCCTCAAATGCGGCCAGAAAAGAAAGCACAAAAAGACGAGCCTGCAAAATATATGGAAATTGGGATACCGGAAGAATGGGTGCCTGTTATTCAGAAATCAGGGTTTCAAACAGTAAATAGCATGAAAAACGAAAGCCCTGGTTCATTACATCAGAAATTATGCGGAACAAATAAAAAGCATAAATTAGGTTTACAAAATCCCAGTCAGGATGATGTAAAGACATGGATTGAAAACATAAAATAAATTGAATGAAGCAAAAACCAAAAATTGCAGTTTTAGGTGGTGGTAGTTGGGCAACAGCTATCATAAAAATGCTTCTCGAAAATGTTGATCACATCAACTGGTATATGAGAAGTACTGAAAAAATTAAATTTATTAAGCAACATAAGCATAATAATTTCTATTTAAGTTCTGTAACTCTCAATACCAATAAAATTGCTCTTTTTAATGATATTAGCAAAGCAATTGAAAATGCCGATATCCTGATTTTTGCTATTCCTTCGGCTTTTTTAAAAGATGCACTTCAAAAACTTTCTGTAGATATTAGTAATAAGCTTATTGTTTCAGCCATAAAAGGAATTGTACCTGATGATAATTTAATTATTGGTGATTTCTTTAACCAGCAATTTAATGTCCCATTTGAGTCATTTGCTGTTATTTCTGGTCCTTGTCATGCCGAGGAAGTAGCTTTAGAAAGATTATCATACCTGACAATTGCATCGCAAAACCTAAAAAATGCGCGAATAGTAGCCGATTTATTAAGTACCAACTACATCAAAACAAGTATTTCTGATGATATTTATGGCACTGAATATTCAGCAGTTCTAAAAAATGTTTTTGCTGTAGCTGCCGGAATTTGTCACGGATTAGGATATGGCGATAATTTTAACGCAGTTCTGATTTCAAATGCCATACAAGAAATTAAGCGATTTGTTGATGCGGTGCATCCCATAACACGTGATATTCAGGGATCGGCATACCTGGGCGATTTAATGGTAACAGCTTATTCGCAATTTAGCCGAAACAGAACTTTCGGAAATATGATTGGCAAAGGTTATTCTGTTAAATCTGCTCAGCTGGAAATGAATATGATTGCCGAAGGATATTATGCTGTAAAATCTATTGTCGAAATCAATAAAAAATATTTGGTTAATATGCCAATTAGTGAAGCTGTATATAATATCTTGTACGAAAAGATATCTCCTGCCATTGAAATAAAATTACTTACCGAAAACCTTAGATAAAATTTAAATTTCGTTTGTCATGAAACACATTACCATTGATTTAAAAAATGCATTATCGTTTATTGATCAGAACAATTTTAAAAACTATGACAAACTCGTAAAAAACCACGACGAGCAATTATTAAAAAAAACGGGAAAGGGAAATGATTTTCTGGGATGGATTAATTTACCTCAAACTATATCAAAAGAGCATCTCTTAGAAATTAATGATACAGCTAAGCATTTAGCAGCAATTTCAGAATATATTGTAGTGATCGGAATTGGAGGATCTTATTTGGGAGCAAAAGCAGTTTTAGAAGCATTAACAGGGCAATTTGACCATTTAAAACACAAAAATAAAAATCCCCAGATTCTTTTTGCCGGTCATAATTTATCTGAAGATTATCATTATGAGCTTCTTGATTTTCTGCAAGACAAAAAATATTCAATTATTGTTATTTCTAAATCGGGAACTACAACCGAGCCTGCAATAGCTTTTCGTTTATTGCGAAAAGATCTTGAAACCAGATTAGGAAAACAAGAGGCTTCAAAACGAATAGTTGCAATTACAGATGCTTCTATAGGAGCATTAAGAAATATGGCTGATCAGGAAAATTATAAGTCTTTTATTATTGATGATGATATTGGAGGCCGTTATTCTGTATTATCTCCTGTAGGTTTATTGCCAATTGCGTGTGCAGGATACAATATCGAAGAATTGATTGCTGGTGCAAAATCTATGTTAGATATCTCTCAACAAGATTCTTTTGATGAGAATCCTGTTTATCAGTATGCAGCAATAAGACATGCTTTATATTCTGAAAACAAAACAACAGAAATTCTTGCTAATTATGATCCAAGATTAACTTTCATCTCTGAATGGTGGAAACAGTTATTTGGAGAGAGCGAAGGGAAAGAAAACAAAGGAATTTTTCCTGCAAGCGTAAGCTTCACTACAGATCTTCATTCAATGGGTCAATACATTCAGGAAGGATTACGAAATATATTTGAAACTGTCATTTCTATTGAGAAAACGAAATTCAATATACAAATTCCTCACGACGAGGATAACTTTGACAAGTTAAATTTTCTTGCTGGAAAACCAATTGACTTTGTTAATAAAATGGCTGAACTTGGGACTACTCTCGCTCATATCGATGGCAATGTGCCCAATATTAAAATTATACTCCCTGAGATTTCAGAATGGTATATTGGAGAATTGATTTATCTTTTCGAAAAATCGTGTGCTATAAGTGGATATCTGTTGGGTATAAATCCTTTTGATCAACCAGGAGTTGAAGCTTATAAGAAAAATATGTTTGCTTTACTTGAAAAACCGGGGTTTGAAGAAGAAACAAAGAAAATACGTAAACGACTTAACTAATCTTCAATCTTAACATTAATTTTTGAAAGCTTATCGTTTATTAAAACCATCTTATTCATGTTTTTAAACGAAAAAAAATCCTGATCTTCGTTTAAAAAGTAATAAATTTTCAAGGTGTTTTTTAAGACTTGTTGACTTTCGCGTAAATTGTTTTGTTCAAGAAGGATGTTCCCTTTTTCGCTTAAGATATCTGCCAATGAAACTAACTGCTCCGAAGACAATCCTCTATCCTCTTTTAAAGCATCAATTAAAAAGTCTTCTGAAACAGAATACAAGAATTTTGAATCACATCTGAAATAATTCTGCAATGTTTCATCAATCTTTTCAAGAGCTTCACGAAACCGGCCCTTCTTCCTTAATTCAATTAATAAGGAAAGAACTTCAGACACTTCGTCTATTAACTTTAATACTTTTTCGTTTTCCACTATTTAAGTAATTTTTTAAATTTTAAATAGTAAGATGATTGATTTTAATCGGAATAGGTTATTGTAAATATATAAATCTTTAACAAGAATGTCGAGTTTGAATTTTTTTTTTTGACCAAATAATAAAATTATAGTGTTAAATTGATTTCAAGCTCTATTAACTTCTATTTAAATAATAATTCAACTGATTGTCCGCTTTTATGCATACTATATTGTTATTATACAGAAAATCAATTATTTGCCCCAAACCCTAAAGGGTGTAATTGATTTTCTTCTCTCCCTTTAG
>KB225534.1_pt16 | contig 12324 bp, 16 predicted proteins | sample 524768 | NCBI WGS metagenome assembly AMQJ01 (sample SAMN00998488, study PRJNA167727) | sediment metagenome | isolation source: subsurface aquifer sediment | place: USA: Rifle, Colorado | collected Aug-2009
CCGGCAGGCATGGCGTCAGGTATGACAATTAATGTTTCAATTTATAGTTGGTAAAAAAGAATATTCCTTACCATATTTTATCATCTGTTGAGTATAATCATCAGGATATTCAACGTTGATATCTATAATTTCGTCGTTTTCAATAACCGGAATTAACTCAGGATTTACAAAACCCCCAAACACGGCACGGTTTAGTTTTGCATATCTTTCTAACAATTCTTTATGCAACGCGGGATCAATTTTTACACCATAATTTTCAACCATGGCTTCACCTGCGGTATAATCTCCTTCTGACTTAATTCGTTGGATTTCAGCTAATAGTTCTCCGAATAATACACTTAGTTTGTTATAATCATTAATGCGAATATAGGTTTTACCATCCTTTGCATACATTTCAACCACATGATCATCTTTACCCATTTCATAAACCCATTTAGAAATTAATTGACGTCCGCGCATGTGAGCCTGCTCAATGTTTTTACCAAGTTCGATACGAGCCAGTTGTCCCATTAATCCATTCAGGATATAAGAATCATATTGCGCCTTATAGGCATCAGCATCGGGAAGAAGACCTAGCTCTATAAGTTTTGAATCTGGCAAATAATATAATCCAAATAAATCAGCACGGGCTTCTTCTAAAGAAGTTTGATATCCTTTGAGAGCCCCAGGGTCTATTCCAGGCAATAGTTGTCCACTTCCATGTCCAACGACTTCATGAAGATCGGTATGCAACATATTGGTAATATCACTATACTTTTTCATGATTTCTCTTACTTTGGCATTTTCTACAAATTCGTCTAAATATCCCGATTTCCCAACCTGATCGTAAGCAAAGCCAATGTTCTTGAGCGAAACAGATTTTGATCCATGTTCTTTTCTTATCCAATCGGCATTTGGAAGATTAATTCCAAGAGGTGATGTAGGATAACAAGCACCTCCTAATTGAACAACATCAATTACTTTCGCTGTAACTCCTGTAACTTTTTTCTTTTTAAATTTAGGATCTACTGGTGAATGATCTTCAAACCATTGGGCCTGTTCGCCAATCAATTGAGTAAGCTTAGTTGCTTCTTCGTTTTTTACATTTACAGTAGCTTCCCAGGTAGCTTTCATAGCTAAGGGATCGTCATAAACTTCAATGAATCCATTCACATAATCAATCTGAACATCCGAATTTCCGGCCCAGAGAATATTGTAATCATCCCAAATTTTTAAATCGCCGGTTTTGTAATACTCAATTAATAATCCAAATTCTTTGCTTTGAGTTTCGTTTTCGGCAACTGTTTTCGCTTTTTCTAACCAGAAAATTATTTTCGAAATTGCTTCTCCATACATACCCTCTGCAGTCCACTTAAGTTCTTTTACTTCTCCATTTTCTTTAATTACTTTGCTGTTTAATCCGTAGCTAATTGGAGTTGGATCATTTGAGTCGATTTGTTTTGAGTAAAAAGAGTTTACTTCAGCCATGTTTACCCCTTCGTAAAAATTGCTTGCAGAATTAACAATTACATCAGTTCCTTTCTCGGTCGCAACCTTTTTTGCATATACGTTTGGATCAAACATTATTGGTATAATAAACCCAATATAATCTTCTATTGATTGATTTTCTTTTAGGGGAAGTTCATTTGAATCCGAGTTAAGAATTAGTGATTTAAAATAATCCTCACTGAAATCCGGAATAAATTTATCCGTTGAATAATGATGATGAATCCCAGCTGCAAACCATACTTTTTTGGTATAAGTCATGAATTTAGCATATTCTTCAGATGATTTATCACCATGATAGGTGGTAACAATTGCATCAAGTGTTTTACGAACTAAAAGATTATATTTAAAATTTTGATCGAAAGTAATGTCGCGTCCACATTTTGCAGCTTCGCTTAAATAATATAAAAGCTTTTTCTGATGCAAATCCATGTTTTCGAAACCCGGAATCTGATATCGTAAAACTTGAAATTCTCCAAATCTATCTATTTGAAATTTAAATTCTCCTTTTTGTTCTTTTGGATTATCAGTGCATCCGGAAGATAGTATAGTTATCATTAAAAATAAGATTAGAGTGATTAATTGAATGTGCTTTCTCATGATTATTGCAAATAGGGAGTTAATTATAATTTTTTTTCTATGACTTAAATAATATATTTTAGTTTAATTTATTGGGATTAAAGTTGATAATAAAATTTGATTATAAAAAGAGGCTTCTGTTTTGGGGTAAAGATAAAAAAAGTAAACTTTTAAAAAATCTTGGCGATTTGATGCTATAAAGCAAGAAGTTCTTATGTATTATCGTTTCATTAAGTTAATAATTTAATAGGTTGATTATTATCATCAATTGCAGCAAAGTAAAAATTCCCTTCTACTGCTTTTTCTCTTTCATTAGTATATTTTTGCTCAATAAATATCTGAACATTTATTTCAAGTCTAACCGAACCTACTTTACCAACCTGTCCGATAAGCTCTACAATTGTACCATACGGAATAGGTTTTTTAAAATCAATTTCACCGGTTGATATTGTAACAACTTTTTTTCTGCAAGAACGGGTTGCTGTAATATAAGCAACTTCGTCCATCCATTGTAATGCAATGCCTCCAAATAAGGTATTGTGATCATTAATCAGATTCTTAAATACAACTTTAACCTGTTTTGTTTCAGATTTTATTTTGAGTTCTTCTATGTCCATATTCTAAGTTTTATACAAATATATTATAAATAAGTTGGAATATGAACATATGTTCATTAAATTTGTAGCAGAATTAGTATAAAAAAGTATGTCACGACCAGAAAATAACAGAATTGTACACGAACCGCCAATCTTTACGGACTTTAAACCAGTAGGTGTTAAAGGTATTTCTTTAGAACAGGTTCAGTTAAGTCTTGATGAGTTTGAGGCTTTTCGTTTAGCTGATCATCTGGGGCTTTCTCACGAAGAGGCTTCGGAAGAAATGGAGATATCAAGACCCACTTTTAGCAGGCTTATTGAAAAAGCAAGAACAAAAATTGCAGATTTTATTATAAACGGTAAAGTCCTGAATATTGATGGTGGGAATATCCATTTTAGAAATAATATAATAAAGTGTCAAAGTTGTGGTCATATGTTCAGAATGAAATTTAATGAAACAATAACAGAGTGCCCTGCCTGTCATTCAAAGAATATTTTGAATTTGGCTGGTGGTTTTGGTCATGGTAAATGTTGTAATCATCAAAATAGAGGAGGAAATTATGCCAAGAAATGACAAAACAGGTCCCTTAGGTCTGGGTCCATTAACTGGACGAGGTATGGGAAATTGCGCGAGAAATACAAATCTGGAATCAAATAGTCGATTTGGATTTGGAAGAGGAATGCGAAATGGAAACGGGAGAGCTTATGGAAGAAATCTTAATTCTCCTGTAAATCAAAACTTTTCTACAAAAGATGCAATTGAAACCGAAATGATAGCTATTAAGGAACAATTGTCATTTTTAGAAGAAAAACTCAAAAATTTAAGTTGATCCATAGTTTGAAATAAGGTCGTTAGCTTATAAAAATGACATAGTTGTTTATGGTTTAGTTTATATGTTTTATGCTAATGATCTTGTTTTTTAACTAATAGAATATTGATAGATATGAGAAATTCAGATAATAGTCAAGGACAGGGAAAGGGTCTTGGCAAGGGTGGCGGAAAAGGCCGCAATAGTGGTGGAGGATTTGGAGTAGGAGGTTATTGCGTTTGTAATAAATGTGGTGAAAAAGTTCCACACCAACAAGGGGTTAAATGCACAACACTGAAATGCCCTAAATGTGGTACTACAATGATAAGAGAAGAACTATTAAATCAAAATAAATAATAAATAAAAAACGAATTAAAGATGAAAAAGAAATTTGCTATCCCAACATTGAATAATCAATTAACAGCGCATTTTGGACATTGTGAGAAATTTGCAATTGTCGATGTGGAAGATAATAAAGTGACTAACGAAGAGTTTGTTACTCCTCCTGTTCATCAACCAGGAGTATATCCTAAATTTCTTGCTGAACAAGGTGTTCATGTAATTATTGCAGGAGGAATGGGACAAACAGCACAAGATTTATTTGCACAGAATAATATAGAAGTACATATGGGAGTTCAGGCAGGATCCCCAAGCGAACTTGTTAAGCAATATCTCAACAATCAGTTACAGACAGGTCAAAATTTGTGTGATCATTAGACCCAGGATTACAAAAATGAAAATAGCAATTGCAAGCGGAAAAGGAGGTACAGGAAAAACAACTTTGTCAACGAACCTTACTGCTCTTTTTGCCGAGACCGAAAATGTAGTTTTAACTGATCTGGATGTTGAAGAACCTAACTCAGGGTTGTTTATACAAGGAGAATTAGTTAAAGAAGAAATAAAGTACAAAATGATTCCTAAATGGGAAGAAGATGCTTGTACTTTGTGCGGAGAATGTCAAAAGAATTGTAATTTTCATGCAGTAATCCAGTTAGGATCTCAACTTTTAGTTTTTCCTGAATTATGTCATAGCTGTTTTGCTTGTTCTGAGTTATGTCCCACCTCATCATTACCTATGATACCTCAAAGAATGGGGTCTTTAAAACAGTTTAAAAACAAGAATATTTCATTTATTGAAAGCCGGTTGGATATAGGTCAGGAACAGGCTGTACCATTAATAGCACAAACGAATGATTATGTTGGTAAAACTTTCTCCCGGGAAACTATAAAAATATTTGATGCTCCTCCGGGAACTTCATGTCCGGTAATAGAAGCAACTAAAGATGCTGATTTCATAATTTTAATTACAGAGCCTACTCCCTTTGGCTTATACGATTTAAAACTTGCCATTGAAACCATGAAAGAATTAAAAAAGGATTTTGGGGTAGTTATTAACAGATATGGTATTGGTAATGATGATGTTGTTGACTATTGTGAGAAAAACGATATTCCTATCCTTGCAAAAATACCTAATAGCAGAAAAGTGGCTGAGCTATATTCAAGAGGAGAATTGGTTTATACTGAAATACCTGAGATAAAAGATGAGCTTCAAAAAATTAGAAACTATATTTTAAATTTAAAAATCAGTAATTAAAATGAAGGAAATTGTTGTTATTTCCGGAAAAGGAGGAACAGGAAAAACGTCTGTTACGGCTTCGTTTGCTGTTTTAGCCGGGGATGATGCTATTATTGCTGATTGTGACGTTGATGCAGCGGATATGCATTTGTTAATGAACCCCGAAATAGAAAAATCAGAAAATTTCTTTAGTGGTGTGGCTGCTAAAATTGATGAAAATAAATGTACAAACTGTAGCATTTGTGCTGATGTTTGTCGTTTTAATGCTATATCTGTAATAAATAATCAGCATTCAATTAATTCTTTAAATTGTGAAGGTTGTGGCTATTGTGAAAAAGTGTGTCCTGTTGAAGCAATAAGTATGCAAGAACAAAATGTGGGTGACTGGTATATTTCTAAAACAAAAATTGGAAATACAATGGTACATGCAAAACTCGGGATAGGAGCTGAAAACTCGGGGAAACTGGTAGCAAAAGTTAAAAACGAAGCAAAACGTTTAGCTAAAGATAATAATAAAGACTACATCATTATTGACGGTTCCCCGGGAATCGGATGTCCCGTTGTTTCTTCATTATCCGGGGCAAGCTATGTTGTATTGGTTACAGAACCTTCTTTGTCTGGTTTACACGATTTAAAACGGGCTTACACCTTGGTTAAAAAATTTAATTTGAAAGCTGGCTGTATTATTAATAAATATGATATAAATACTGATGTAACTAAAGATATTATTAAGTTTCTTAATGAAGAATCTATCAATCATATTGCAAGTTTACCTTATGATGAAAATTTTACAAAAGCTATGACTTTTGGACAAACCATAGTAGAATATGACACAGGAGTGTTAAAAGAACTGATTGTTGATAGTTGGAAGCACATTAAAGAATTAGTTAAATCAAATTGAGACAAGGAGAAAGTGTGAAACACAAAATAGTAAAATAGGATTTTTATGCTGGCAGTTTGAAGCTAAAAGCTTTTAGCTTGTTTTTAGAAGCAAGACTATCAAGGTCATTCGAAAAATCAACTTGAAAGAAAAACAAAAAATATATAAAAATGAAAATAGCATTTACAACAAAAGGAACAGAATGGAATTCAGAAATGGATCCGCGATTTGGAAGAACTGAATTTATTTTAGTTTACGATGAAGAAAAAGATGAGTTTAACTCATTTGACAACAGAGATATTGAAAACGAAGCACACGGTGCCGGACCAAAAACATCACAACAATTGTTTGAATTGGGGGCTGAAGTTTTAATTACAGGTAATGGTCCGGGAGGAAATGCTGCAACTGTACTACAAAAAGCGGGAGTGAAATCGTTTATTGGTGCAGGCGAAATGAAAGTGAAAGAAGCGTACGAAGCATTTAAAAATAATAAATTAAAAGAATTTTAAATACAATGAAAAAGTATGATGTTATTATTATAGGTGGCGGACCTGCTGGAATTATTACCGGTGTTACCGCCAAAAAACAGAATCCTGAAAAATCAATGATCATGTTTAAGGAAGAAGAAAAAGGTTTGGTTCCTTGCGGAATACCATATATTTTTCACAGACTTGATGGAGTAGATAAAAACATGATGGGACCAAAACCTTTTATAGATCTTGGTGGCGAAGTAATAAATGAAAAAATTACAGAAGTTAATAAAACTGAAAAAACAGTTACTACAGAAAAAGGGAATGTGTTCGAATATGAGAAACTTGTTTTTGCAACCGGATCAAAAGTTGTAATTCCAACCTTTATTCCTGGATACGAGCTTAAAAATGTGTTTTACATTAAAAAAAGCTATGAATATATAAAACATATATTCGAAGAATTAAAAACAAAAAAAGACATCATCATTATTGGTGGAGGATTTATTGGTGCTGAGGTAGCTGAACAACTATCATTAAATCCTAATAAAAAAGTTACACTAATTGAGAGTGAAGAATTTTGTTTTTCAAAGGCATTTTCAAAAGAACTAAGTCAGATAGCCACTGAGGCCTTAGCAGGGACAGCTGTTAACATTAAAACATCTGTGCGGGTTAAAGAAGTGATTGGTAAAAATGATGTTGCTTCATCTGTTTTGCTTGATACAGGAGAAGAAATTAAGTGTGATGCTGTAATAATGGCAATTGGGTACAAGCCAAATACAGAATTGGCACAAAATATTGGGCTTGAAGTTAATAAAATGGGAGCTATTGTTGTCGATAATTACGAACGAACAAAAGTAAAAGATATCTGTGCGGTTGGCGATTGCTCCCAAACCCTTGGATTTTTAACAGGACGAATGGATCATGTAATGCTTGCCTCAACAGCTACTGCAGAAGCTCGTGTATTAGGATATAATTTATTTGGAATAAAAATCAAAAAGAATTTTACAGGAACATTGGCTGTATTCTCAACAGAGATTAATAAAATTGCTATGGCTGCTGCCGGGGTAAACGATTCAAATGCAGCTGAAGCAAATATTGAATATGTGTCAGCTACATTTAGTGACTCGGATACTCATCCAAGCTTTGATGAAACGAATTCACTTACAGTTAAGCTATTTGCTTCACCTATCGATGGATCAATATTAGGAGGTGAGGTTTGGGGTGGAAAATCTGCAGGCGAAATAATTAATACCATTAGTCTGGCTATTCAAAAAGGAGTAACTGTATTTGAACTTGTCTCATTCCAAATAGGATCACATCCCTTGTTAACAAGTGCTCCAACAAAAACAGTTTTGATTAAATCGGCCGAAATGATAATAAACAAAATATCTAAAAGGTAATGTTTAATGATATATGAAGTTATATGTTTTAACTGAAAATACCGCTTCAGATAAGTTTATAGCTGAGCATGGCCTTTCATATTATATTGAATATGATGTCAATGTATTATTCGATACAGGACATTCTGATGTGTTTTTGAAAAATTCCAAAAAATTGGGTATTCATGTTGATCAGGCTGATGCAGTTGTCCTAAGTCATGGTCATTGGGATCATGGAGATGGATTAAGGTACATTAGCAATAAAAAACTAATTTGCCATCCTGATGTTTTTCAAAAACGTTATCGAAAAGGAGGTAAAGAAAACATTGGACTGGAATTATCTTTTAATGAATTAAAAAGCAAATTTGATATTTTATATACCCGTTTACCTTTCGAAGTCTCAGAAAATATTATTTTTTTAGGTGAAGTTCCACGTTTAAATTCCTTCGAGTCAAAAACAACATCTTTTGCTTTGGAAAATAATACTGATGATTTTATTCCGGACGATTCTGGTTTGGTAATTAAGCTTGAGAAAGAAATTATTATTATCTCAGGATGCGCACATTCTGGTATTTGTAATATGATTGAATATTCTAAAAAAATAACGGGAATTCAAAAAATCAGAGCTGTAATCGGTGGATTTCATTTAAAATACAACGATCACCAAACACAGGAAACCATAAATTTTCTTAAAAAACAAGATATAAAAGATTTATATCCATCGCACTGCACTGAGTTACCTGCTTTATGTGCTTTTTACAATGAATTTAAAATAAAGCATTTAAAAGCGGGTATGATTTTAAATTTTTAAAAACACTAATTATGAAATAAGCAAAAGTAAAATAACCATTTACACACCAATTCAAATGATTATTTTACTTATGCGATTCCATGTGACCTTAAAAAAAATTAAAAAATAAACACATGAAAAAGACAACTAAAATTGGAATTGTAATTTGCGACCGATACCATACTTGTGGTGGAGGCAAATGTTTCAGGTCTATGAAAAACCGCGAAGGTGCTTTTAGTATCTACGATAAAGATGAAGAATTGGAAATTGTGGGTTATGCTACTTGCGGTGGTTGTCCCGGAGGGAACATTGAATATGTCCCTGAAGAAATGATTAAAAACGGGGTTGATGTAATACATTTCGCTACCGGGATGCTTGTTGGATATCCTCCATGTAATCGTATTGATTATTTTAAAAGATTCATTCAGGAGAAATATGGAATAAATGTGGTTGTTGGAACTCACCCAATTCCTGAAAAATATTATCAAACTCACATGAAATTAAAGACCTGGGAATCTAAAGTATGGCAGGAAATTATTGAACCAACATTATCGAATGAGGAAATAAGATTAGCCTATAATTAATCTGATATTTAAACAATTATGAAAGATCAGGGTTTTATTCAGGTTTACACTGGAAATGGTAAAGGAAAAATAACAGCAGCAATAGGTTTAGCCCTTAGAGCATACGGAGCAGGAAAGAGCATTTTTATCGGACAATTTATTAAAGGGAAGCATTATAGTGAACTGGAATCAATCAAAAAACACCTAAAAAAGATAGTAATACGACAATACGGACTGGATTGCTTTATTGTAAATGAACCCGAAGAAAAAGATTTCCTTGCTGCTCAACAAGGGCTTGCAGAAATGAAAAAGATTATTGAATCAGGAGAGTTTGATTTGGTAATTTTGGATGAACTAAATATTGCTCTCTATTATAAGTTAGTTGATATAAACAAAGTACTTGAAATTCTCAGAAAAAAACCTGTCCATGTTGAAATTGTTATAACCGGCCGTTATGCCGATGAAAGAATTATTGAAATCGCAGATCTGGTAACAGAAATGAAAGAAATAAAACACTATTTCAATGAAGGTATTCAGTCCAGAACTGGAATTGAAATGTAAAACTAAATACAGATTTTTGGTTTCGCAATCATTTGATATTATTGTGAGGGATATGAAAAATGCATTTGAACCATTCGCCATTTCCCGTTTCGTTTTTCTAAAACACCAGTCCAACGGGTGTTTTCCCAGTTTGCAGGTTGCCCATCCCACTCATTCATATCATTCAACATACAGTAAAACCATGCAACAGTAGCATCTTGTGATAGTGTAATTCTCAAATCCCATACTTCGCATTTAACTGCCTTGAATCGTGGATCGAGCCAAAATCGTTCTGCTTTTTTAAATTCTGTTATCCCTTTAACTACCGTTTTCTCAGGATGTACTTCCAGGTAATTTTCATCATTAGCTATAATGCTGTAAAGGAGGCTGGTGTCTTTATCTTTGGCCCAGGAAATTGAATTTTTTATTGTTTCTTCAACTATGGCTTCTTCAGATGTTCTGTCAATAAATTTAAGTTCAGTTTTGTCTTGACAGGAATAAAACACTCCGATTAAAATTAGAATTCTGATTAAATTTTTCATTTTAAATGTTGTTTAAAGTTTAATACCACAAGTTAAATATAAATTACATTTGTAAAAACAGATTTTTAAACTTTGACAGGATTTTTTTGTCTTATACAAGGGATTTTGAATAAAAATATTTTAAAATTAATAATTAAATTTAATGGCATTGAATAATAAAAAACTAATTCGAGGTTCAATAACAATTGTACTGATTGTTATAATATTGGGAATTATCGTATATCCAAAAATAAAACCAATGTTTAATTCTGATTTAAACACAGATATTGCTAATGCTAACAGAGGAAGTGCCGGAGGAAAACAAGTCCTTTTTGCCAGCGGTTATGTTATAAAGCCAACTAATATGAGTGAAATTATATATAGCACTGGTTCATTAATTCCGGATGAGGAAGTTGAACTGTCGTTCGAAACCTCGGGTAAAGTAGTAGGTATCTTTTTTAAAGAAGGAACAAGTGTTAAAAAGGGAGAATTGCTCGCCAAAATTAATGACAGGCCTTTACAGGCTCAGTTATTAAAACTTCAGGCTCAGCTAAAATTATCACAGGAACGAGAATTTAGACAAAGACAACTTCTTGAACGCGACGCCATAAGCCGTGAAAGCTACGATCAGGTGGCAACGGAGCTTCAATCCCTTGAAGCCGATATACTATTGGTTGAAGCTCGTATTTCTGAAACTGAATTAAGAGCACCTTTCGACGGTGTTGTGGGTTTACGTTTAATAAGCGAAGGTGCTTTTGCCAATACACAAACTAAAATTGTACGATTGGTAAAAACAAGTCCATTGAAAATAGAGTTTTCTATCCCCGAGCGTTATTCCGGAGAAATTGCCCCCGGATTTCCAATAACATTTACGTTAGATGGTGCGCAGAATGAATATAAGGCAGATGTTTATGCCGTTGATCCAAAAGTAGATATTAATACACGAACAATTGCTGTTCGTGCGTTGTACCCAAATACAAGAAATGAATTAAAACCAGGTCGTTTTACAAGTGTTAAAGCACGTTTGTCGCAAATTGAAAATACAATTGCGGTTCCAACGCAGGCTATTATTCCCGAGATGGAAGGAGAAAAAGTTTTTATTTTTAAAAACGGGAAAGCTCAAGAGGTAAAAGTAAATTTAGGCCTTCGTACTGAATCTCTGGTTCAGGTTCGTGAAGGATTAAAATTTGGAGATACTTTACTAACTACAGCCATTTTACAATTACGTCAAAATATTCCTGTTCAGCTCGACACACTTATTACAAATGATCCTAAATAGACAAATATTATGAGTTTATCATCAATAAGTATTAAACGGCCTGTTTTAGCTACCGTATTTTCTTTGGTAATTCTATTATTTGGCATAATAGGGATGACATATTTAGGAGTAAGAGAGTTTCCAAGTGTTGATCCTCCAATTATTTCGGTTAGTACTTCGTATCCTGGAGCAAATTCCGATGTAATTGAAACTCAAATTACAGAACCATTAGAGCAATCGATTAATGGAATTCCTGGTATACGTACATTAACCAGTCAAAGCAGCCAGGGTTCAAGTAGAATTACTGTCGAATTTGAGCTTTCGGTTAATATGGAAACAGCTGCCAATGATGTTCGTGATAAGGTTTCACAGGCACAAAGAAGATTACCCCGCGATTGTGATCCTCCAACGGTTTCAAAAGCCGATGCCGATGCAAGCCCAATTATGATGATTGCGGTTAAAAGTCCACAAAGGTCCTTACTTGAACTATCTGAAATTGCCGATTTAACATTTAAAGAGCAATTACAAACCATATCAGGTGTAAGTGGTGTTTTAATTTGGGGTGAGAAAAGATTTGCCATGCGAATATGGCTCGATCCTGCAAAATTAGCTGGTTATCAAATGACACCTCTTGATGTACGAAATGCAATATTACGAGAAAATGTTGAATTACCCGCAGGTAGCATTGAAGGGACCAATACAGAACTTACGATAAGAGCTTTGGGATTGATGACTACACCTCAGGAGTTTAATAGCCTTATCTTGAGACAAACAGGAGATCAGGTTGTTAGAGTAAAAGATATTGGCAGAGCGGAATTAGGTCCTGAAGACTTAAAGGGAATAATGAAAATGAATGGAGTTCCTATGGTTGCAACCGC
>KB224873.1_pt33 | contig 12267 bp, 10 predicted proteins | sample 524768 | NCBI WGS metagenome assembly AMQJ01 (sample SAMN00998488, study PRJNA167727) | sediment metagenome | isolation source: subsurface aquifer sediment | place: USA: Rifle, Colorado | collected Aug-2009
GAGTTTATACTTCTTCTAATTGGAGCTGCAATAATTGCGTTTCTATGGTTTGTCCGAAAACGTCCGGAAGTAGAATAAATTATTTTGATATTTCTGTGTTCCTTTTATAAAAAAGATAGAACGAAAATATTAACACTCCGACTCCACACATAAAAATAAGCCAGGGGAATTGTTTTGGTATAAAATGAATAGATAAATTAATTAGTTTATCGCTTAGTGTACTTTTTTGCAAGTCTTCGTTTGGGAGATTTAGGATTAAGAATTTGCTATAATCCCAAATAAATGAAATGAAAATAATAAAAGCTCCACTAAGAAGAAAAAGCCATTCTTTTCGTATGATCACTGTTCTATTATTAGATTTAATATTGAATTGATAAATCATTATTGCCAGAAAAATCATTAAAATCGAAATGAAAACAGGTGCTATAACGGGTCCTGTCCAGGTTACAGGTAATAAAAATAGAATATCCCAGGTTAATAAACTTTCCGGCCACCCCAAAATAATGAACAGAAAAACATAATAAATAATATCCCAAACAGCAAATGAATAAATAAACCATGCAAATCGTTGAGATAAATTTTTTCCTGCAATAATTCCAACCGAAAGGAGCATGAAAAGAGAAGCTGATTCCCGAAATAACTCGGTAATCACAATTTGATTATTCATTAATGCTATTGGAAACTTAAATCCCAATGGATAATATAAAGCTCTTAAATAAACAACTACAGCTCCTTCAAATATTCCCATTGTTATGGCAAATACCGAAACCCAAATGAATGTATTATGCTTTTTAAAATTCATATTTTGATTTTAGATTTTCAAGTTACAAGACAATAAAGAATTAATCAAGATTTTTATATAATCGTTTCAGGGAAATTATCTAAATGTTTTGTAATAATTTGGAAATAAAATGCTTTGTGTGACTTTGTGCTTACTTGGAACATCTTTGTGGCATAATCTATTACCACAAAGTACCTCAAAGGTATTTCACTAAGGAACACAAAGTCAATACTATTTAAATTTAAAAGCAATAGCCATCATTTAAATGATAAAAATTACGCTTTACTTTTACTAACGTAAAGGTTATTTATTAAATTGCCGGTTAAAAGATTAATTTTGCAAAGTCTCAAACAGATTAAAGATTTTACAAGTGTTATATCCTGAGAATTTTGAACATAAAATAGGTTTCGATAAAATCCGCGACATGATTAAAGGCGGATGTTTAAGTAATCTTGGAATAATGAAGGTTGATAAAATTAAATTTTCGACCAACTATTCCTTTATTGAAACTTTAGTTAATCAGGTTGATGAGTTTAAGCAAATCATGTTCATGGAAAATGATTTTCCATTAAGTCATTTTATTGATTTAACTCCCGCTTTAAAGAAAACAAAGGTAATAGGAACCTTTTTTTTGCCAGAAGAGTTATATGATCTGAAAAGATCTTTAGAAACCATAAGGGGAATACTCAGGTTTTTTAAAAACAGGAAAGAAGAGAATAAATATCCATACCTCGATAAATTAGCAGAAAATGTAGTGCTCTATCCATTTGTTTTCGAACGGATTGATTCCATAATAACCAAGCAAGGAAATATCAAAGATAATGCATCACCCGAATTAAATTCTATACGCAACGATATTAGAAATAAGGAAAGCGCTGTTTCAAAGCGATTACAAAGTATTTTAAGGGAAGCTCAAAAAAGTGGTATTGTCGATCAGGATGTAACGTTATCAATTCGTGACGGAAGAGCAACTATTCCTGTTGATGCTTCAAATAAACGAAAAATAAAAGGTCTGATACTCGACGAATCGGCAACAGGTAAAACGGCTTACATTGAGCCTGCCGAAATTGTTGAGTTAAATAATGATATTAAAGAACTTTATTATGCCGAACGTCGCGAGATTGTAAAAATCCTTACACAATTTGCCGATGATATTCGTCCATATATTGATGATCTATTGTATGCATACGAATATATGGGAACCATAGATTTTATTCGCTCAAAAGCAATGCTGGCAAATAAAATTAAAGGTATAAAACCTATTTTTAATAACAGGCCAATGCTCGAATGGAGAAAGGCTGTACATCCACTATTGTTTTTATCATTTAGGGAAGAAGCACGAACTGTTGTTCCGTTGGATATTGAACTGAATAATGATAATCAACGAATTCTGTTAATCTCAGGACCAAATGCCGGTGGCAAATCGGTTTGTTTACAAACGGTTGGATTACTTCAGTATATGTTTCAATGTGGCTTGCTTGTTCCGATGAATGAGAATTCTGAAATTGGACTGTTCCAGAATCTCTTTATCAATATTGGTGATGATCAGTCTATTGAGAACGATTTAAGTACGTATAGCTCACATTTGCTGAACATGAAGAATTTTATCAAATCGGCAAATAAGGAAACCCTGATTTTAATCGACGAATTTGGTTCGGGAACAGAACCTATGCTTGGTGGAGCTATAGCAGAGGCTATTCTCGATTCGTTGAATCAGAAAAAAGCCTTTGGAGTAATTACAACACATTACACATCGCTTAAACATTTTGCTTCATCAGTGCAAGGAATAGAAAATGGAGCAATGCTTTTCGATACAGGTAAAATAGAACCCCTATTTAAACTCTCGATTGGTGAGCCCGGGAGTTCGTTCGCTTTTGAGATTGCACGAAAAATTGGTTTACCGGAAGATATATTACAAAGTGCAACAAATAAAATTGGAAAAGATCATATCGATTTTGATAAAAACCTGAAAGATATTATTCGCGATAAACGATACTGGGAAACAAAACGCGAGAGTGTCCGGAAATCGGAGAAAAAACTCGAAGAACAAATTGCCAGGTATACATCAGAACTTGAAGTTGTTGATAAATCAAGAAAAGAAATTCTTAAAAAGGCAAAAGAAGAAGCCGAAACGATTTTGTCCGAAGTAAATAAGCGAATTGAAAATACAATTCGCGAAATTAAAGAGAATAATGCGGATAAAGAACGCACCAGAATTGCCCGTAAAAACCTTACCGATTTTAAAGAAAAATTAAATCAGATAAACCCTGAAGAGAAAGCAAAAATTCAGCGAAAGATTGAACAACTACAAAATCGGGAAAAACAGGGCAAGAAAAAAGCAAAACAGGATAAGCCGGTTATTAAAAAGCCTGAATATATAATTGAAAAGGGCGATAAAGTAAAGCTTTTCGGTCAGGATAGCGTAGGAGAGGTGCTTGATGTGAATAACAAGAGCATTATGGTTGCTTTTGGAAACATGATTACAACCCTGGAGGAGAAAAAACTTGAAAAAATTTCTGAAAAACAATATAAACAACAAACAAAATCACAATCACAAACATCATCATTTACTGACTTTGGTGAGCGAAGGTTGAATTTCAAACCAGATATTGACGTTCGCGGTAAACGCGCTGAGGAAGCTTTACAAAAAGTTAAGGATTTTATCGATGAGGCAATCGTTATAAATATGGGATCGGTAAAAATTTTACACGGAAAAGGTGATGGTATTTTACGTCAATTAATTCGTCAATACCTTGAAACGATTGATGTAGTGAAATCATTCCACGATGAAAGTGTGCAATTTGGCGGTTCAGGAATAACCATCGTTGAGTTTGATTGATCATAAAATTTTGTAAATTTGGATAAACTAAACTGAGTGAAATCTAAAGTTTATTTTTAGAGTTTCTTTGTGTCTTAGAGTTTTTGTGGCTATAAATATTTTGCCACGAAGACACAAAAACACAAAGTTTACACAAAAATTAATTAGTTTAAATGATTGTTTTACTAAAGATGAACCTTGTATTTAGCTCTTAAATCTAAACTACCTTGATACAAATTTACACCCATAAAATTTCGACCCGACTAGAATATATCTTAGGTTTTTTATTTAGAGATATTCTTGGAACAGACTTTAAACTTTTAATTGATAAAAACGAATTTGTTTCATCGGATTTGCCAAAAATCAATTATTCTGATGAAAAAATTGAAGGTGCTGTTCAAATTGTACCCATAGACCTTTTATTTGAATCAAGTATTCTGCAAAAGAAAATTGAAATATGCGAATGGGAAAATCATAAAGTGTTTTTTCAAACTTCAATGAATTCCGATATTCCTTTCGATTTATTTGCTGCCAGCTTTTATTTAGTTAGCAGATACGAGGAGTATCTGCCGTTTAGTGCTGATCAGCATGGACGATTTGAAGCTAACCAAAGTTTGGCCGGAGAAAATGGATTTTTATACGATCCTGTTGTTGATCAATGGATGTGTAAATTATCGGGTTTACTGAAAGAGAAATTTCCTGCCGGACAGGCAGGATTTGAGACTTGTACTCGAAAATTTAAATATATCTCAACCATTGATATTGATAATGCTTATGCGTATTTATATAAAGGTACTGTAAGAACTATTGGTGCTGCGATGCGCGATCTGTTAAAACTTGATTTTAACGAAAACATTAAACGTTTTCAGGCCATAACAGGCGAAAAAGATCCTTTCGACACCTATGGTTATCTCGATGCTTTGCACAAACAGTATGGAATACAGCCATTGTGGTTTTTCCTTGTCGGAAATTACAATGCCTACGACAAAAATCTGCCTCTCGATAATGAAGCCTTTCAGGAATTAATCAAGGAAATATCTGATGTTGCCGAAATTGGAATACATCCTTCGTATGAATCTAACAAAGATTTTGATCAGCTTAAAAAAGAATTTGATTATTTATCGGGTATTTCAAGTAAACCCATAATAAGAAGCCGGCAACATTTTCTAAGACTTTTATTTTCTGAGACTTATCAAAACTTATTAAAACTTGGAATAAAAGAAGATTATACCCTGGGTTATGCAACCGATGTTGGATTTAGAGCAGGAACGTGTACTCCGTTTAATTTTTATGATTTGTATAACGAAAAAGAAACCGGATTAAAAATCTATCCTTTCCAGGTAATGGATGTAACGCTAAATCAGTATTTGAAATTAAATGTTGATGAAGCAGTTGAAAGAATTGGTAATATTATTCAGAAAGTTAAAGAGGTTAACGGCACATTTGTTAGTCTTTGGCATAACGAATCATTGAGTGATCACGGGTACTGGAAAGGCTGGGAACCTGTTTACAAACGAATGCTCGAAATTATTTTTGAAAAGTAAGTTTTAGTATGACAGAATTCATGAAGTTTAGGAAAATCCTAATGATTACTATATTAGTAATTATTGTTGGATTTGTTACCCAAATAAGCTTTAATGATTTTTCATTTAAAGAAAATAAATTCTCATACATTTCAATTTTTTCAGCGATTTGTAGTTTTATAGCCCTTTATCTTTCTAACAGGTATGAAAAACGGAATTCATAATAGTTTGTACATCGCTTAATTTAGAAATAAATACCTCAAACACAATCAGATTGATAAACATAAATGGGATTCTGCAGTAAAAACTATTAAAACAGTTTGTTTTTTTATTTACATTAAATCAATGATTAAACATATAATTTGGAAAACCTTTGTACAAATTGATTCTGTGTTGAAATTTCCTAATCTCCAAAAAGGAGAAATAGGAATCCAGTTAGGTTTTGATATGATAGCTCCTTTAACTTCCGATTTGTTCACAATGTACAAAAGAGTTAAGCCTACTGGTTATGTTTTAGGAATAGATCCTGATCCGAGGAATATTGATCTCGCAAAAGAGATTATTAAGAAGAAAAAACATAATATAAAATTAATTCAGAAAGCAATCTTTTCTGATAAAGGAGAATGCGAATTACTTGTTGGAGAGTCTGCTAGCTGGAATCAACTAAATATTATTCCAATTGATACAACAGTTTCATTTACAGGTAACAAAATTAGCGTTCAAATGGATCGCCTTGATAATATTATAAATGAATTAAATATTGAAATACTTAAAATTGGACATATTAATTTAACGATAAATGGCGCTGAATATGAAGCTTTAATGGGAATGCATACTGTTTTATCTGAAGCAAAAAATATGAATCTCACCATTGTTTCAGGAAGATTTGATGAATCAGGAACAATTAATGGACGTCCTGATTTTGAAATTATCGTTGAGCATCTTCAAAAGTATGGTTTTAAAACAAAATTTAAACGTATGCACCAATTAGTATGGTGGGGTTTTTTCGTTAAAACTTTATTAAATAGGAAATGGATATATGGGAAAGATAATTATGGAGTTATTATGGCAGCTAAAGGGAGTAAGAAATTGAAATGGTATCAGTCCTTTTCTTAAAAAGTAATTATAGAATGAATATGTACAAAAACTTGATTGTGTTATTTGTATTATTCTAATATGAAATTATGTTGAAGAAAGTATATAAAACATGTAGAGCGATTATCGCTATTATAAATAACCCTTGGCTTTTAAATCTTATATTAGAAGATAATAATTTATGGTGTAAATATGTTATTAGCAAATATGATCATAAGAATGGATTGCCAGTTGTTCAAATTGAAGATTTGTTTGATAAAAGTGGAGAGACACTAAATGCTTTTGCTTTTTTAGATGGAGGTTCTCTCGTAACGGATTACATTTTGTTAAAGAAATTAGCATCTCAAATTTCAAATTGTTCTTATTTTGAAATCGGTACCTGGCGTGGGGAAAGTGCAAAAAACGTGAGTGAAGTAGCTAACGAATGTTATACCCTTAATCTTTCTGATAAAGAGATTAGAAAGCTTGGGAAAAATGAAAACTATGTTAATTCAATTGGTATTTTTTCTAACCAATCCGAAAATATAATTCATTTAAAGGGGAACTCTTTCAGTTATAACTTTGAGAAACTAAATAAAAAGTTCGATCTAATTTTTATTGATGGAGATCATCATTTTGAATCAGTTAAAAATGATACATTAAGGGTTTTTGAACATTTGGTTCATGAAAATACTATTGTAGTATGGCACGATTATGGATTTTCTCCTGAAAAAATAAGATATGAAGTATTAGCGGCCATTCTTGATGGTTTACCAGAAGAAAAACATAAAAATCTGTATTCTATATCAAATACACTTTGCGCTATTTATAGTCCTAAAAAACTAAATGCAGATTTTCCAATGTACCCAATTATACCAAAAAAGAAATTTAGATTAAGTGTTTATATTGAAAATATATAATTTGTCAAGTATTTAAAAATAAAATAATTAACTTGGAATTTAAGCGGTTAAAACATCATCAGATCAATAAGCAAAAGTGGGATGCAACTATTCAAAATTCATTCAATGGTCTGGTGTGTGCATTATCATGGTATTTGAATGTTGTTTCACCAGACTGGGAAGCTTTAGTTGCTGGTGATTATGAATTAATCATGCCACTTCCGGTTAAGCAAAAATATGGTTTCAGATATTTAATTCAACCTCCATTTTGTCAGCAATTAGGAATTTTTTGTATGACCCGCAGGGAAGAACTTATCCCTGAATTTATAAAACAGATTAACTCAGAATTTAGATTTGCAGCCATTAATTTGAATTTTAATCCGATGATAAATTGTGTTGATAAATCAAATTTTGAGTTAGATTTATCTTCAACCTACGATTTTATTAAAGGTAATTATTCTACAAATACAAAAAGAAATATTAATAAAGCAGTAGCTCAAAATTTAAAAATTATTGAAAATATTTCACCTGTAGAAGTATGGAAATTTAAAAAAGAAAATCCGGTTAACCGTTTAAGTAATTGGCATTATAAAAAGCTACTAGAGGTTTTGAACATTTCTTATGAAAAAGATATTTCTAAAAACTTTGGTTTAATCGATTCAAAAAATAACTTAATGGCAGTAGTCAGCCTGATTGAATATAAAGAAAGAATAACATTTTTAGTTTCATCATCGAATAAACAAGGCAAAGAAAAATTTGCTATGTTCTATATGGTTGACTGGATTATTCAGAAGTATACTGAAAAGAATATTGTATTTGATTTTGAGGGGGGCTCTCTTAAAAATCTTGCCAGGTTTTTCGGTAGTTTTGGAGCTGTCCCTGTTAAATATTATCATTACAAACGAAATAACTTAATCTGGCCCTTAAATAAATTAGTGTAATGCTCAGTAGTTTAATAAAATTATCAGGGAAAAAATTGCTTTTACCATTGTATCATGCAGTGAGTGATGTTGATTTGAAGCATATCAAAAATTTATATTCAATTCGCAACACGAAGCAATTTGTTCAGGATATTGAATTTATTTTAAAGTACTTTCACCCAATTGATGTGGAAACTTTATTGGATTCCATTGAGAATAAAAAGGAAATTACTAAAAATTCTGTTTTATTTACTTTTGATGATGGTTTAAAAGAAGCTCACGAAATTATTGCCCCAATTTTAAAACAAAAGGGAGTATCTGCGGTATTTTTTGTTAATTCTGATTTTGTCGACAATAAGAATATGTTTTATCGTTTTAAAGCCAGTCTTTTAGTTGAGAAAATTAAATCGCTTAAATTAAATGAAAATACAATTCTTGAGATATCTGCTAAATTCATTGAGAAGCCTAAAACAGAAAATGAAATTTGCAGATTTATTTTACAAATCGAATACCATAATAAATTTTTACTTGATGAAATAGCTAAAATGCTGAATTTTAGTTTCGATGAGTTTATCGAAGACAATCAACCTTATTTAACAACGGCTCAAATTAGGTATTTAATTGATCAAGGATTTTATGTTGGAGCACATAGTATTGATCATCCGGAATATATTAAGATTCCGTACGATGAGCAACTAAAACAAACACTGGAAAGTATTCACTGGATAAAAAGTAATTTTAAACAAAAGCATAATCTGTTTGCATTTCCGTTTACGGACTATAGGATTTCGGGAAAGTTTTTCAACACAATTTATGCTTCAGAAAAACCTTTGGTCGATTTGTCTTTTGGTTGTGCAGGTTTAAAAGATGAATTATATCCTAAACATCTACAAAGGCTTCCAATTGAAAAGTCAAAACAATTGGCGAAACAAATAATTAGGAATGAGTATTTAGCTTATATCGGAAAAAAACTGATTGGAAAGAATGCGATTAAAAGAAGTTAATTTAAAAATGAATATCGAATTCGGTTTTAAGTAATTGTAAATCCTCTTCAAAATATTTCTTTACAAATTCATTATCTTCCTTAAGCATTGGATTGTATGCTGTTTTCTTTTTATTAATATTCTTTAGCCGTTCTATAATTCCTGAATTAAATATTTTTTCTTTTAGTGAGTGGGGTATTAGCATGCTTAACATTTTTCTTAGTTTAGAATCCCTGTCAATGAAAAATTGATGTAGAAACATGAATTTTACTCCCGAAGCCTCATTTGTTTTAATCTCCATTTTCTTTGTGAACTCTTCTATTTTCAAGAATTCAGTCAGCTTTTTTAAAACTTCTTGATAATTTTCTTTTAGATCGCTGGTTTTAATAACTAAGAAATTTTCTTCGGGGAAAAATTGCATCCAGTATTTCAAATGTTTATAGTAAAGACCGGTATAGAAATGTCCAAGGTTGTTTTTTTTAACAATATCTGCATTTTCAATATTCTCATTTTCATTGATAAAAGCGTCTCGAAAGGTGATCGTCTTTTTTTCATGCCCGTTATTTAACGCATAAATATACGATGAATAAGCACGTTCAACAGGCTCACGAAGCATGATGATTATTTTCATATCCGGATTATAATCTACAATCCTTTTAGGTGCTTCCCGATCAATTAAAAGATAAGTATCAGATGATGCTATAATTTTTTGATTATTGGGCTTGAAAAAAGAATGATAATAAGATTCTCCTCGTTGATAGATATCCTGAATGGAGAAAAAAGGAATTTCCTTAATATTAGAAAAACAAATATCAGAATGAGATTTTAGGTGTTCGTACAATGTTGTTGTCCCGCTTCTCCCGGCTCCAATAATAAGCATATTTACTTTCATGCTTTGATCATTATTTAATTTTCGATAGTTTTAGAAATTATTTTAATTATATGAAATCTGATAAATATACTATACTTTTTCTTTCATCATGGTATCCTACACGATTATTTCCATTTAGTGGTGATTTTGTGAAACGGCATGCTAAAGCAGTAAGTTTGTATTCAAAAGTTATTTGTTTTCATGTAATTAAAGATGAAAATCTGACTGTAAAAGAGGATAAATTGGAAACGATTGATGAAAATCTACATGAAATTATTTATTATTTTAAGAGTAAATGGTTTAGTAAAATTATTTATCTCGTTATTTATTTTAAGGGACTTAAATACATTCTAAAGAAGTTTGGAAAACCAGATTTGATTCACGGGAATGTTCTATACCCAATAGGGATAATTGTGTTTTTATTTTCTGTTATTTTTAAAATTCCTTATGTAATTACAGAGCATTGGACAGGTTTCTTAAATAGTACTTATGAAAAATTTCCAATGCTAAAAAAAACGATATTTAATTATATTGCAAAAAAGGCAAAACTAATTTTACCGGTGACTGCAAATTTAAAAGAAGCAATGATTGAGGCTGGAATAAAAGCTGACTATAAAGTTATACCCAACGTTGTAGAAACAAGTATTTTTAGATATGAAGATATAAACAGCCAAGGTGAAAAAATAATTCTCCATATATCTAATCTAAGAGATGACCATAAAAATATTTCTGGACTATTAAAAGTTATCTCAAAACTGAGTATTAAAAGACAGGATTTTGTTTTAAATATAATTCATTCAGAAGAAAACGAATTATTAAAAGAACTTTCAGACTCTTTAAACTTAACAGGTACTTTCGTTAAGTTTTGTGGTAGGAAAGATTATAACGAGGTTGCTGAATATATGTCTCAATCTGCATTTCTAGTTCTATTTAGTAACTATGAAAACTTACCTTGTGTAATAGTTGAGGCCTTAGCTTCTGGATTGCCTGTCTTATCAACAGATGTCGGAGGAATTCGCGAACATCTTGATAACAAAAAAGGAATTTTAATTGAAAAAGGTGATGAGGAAGCCTTACTTATAAAAATGAATTATATGTTGGATCATTTTCAGGAATACGATAAAAAAATGCTTCATGATTATGCTGTTTCGAATTTTAGTTATGAAAAAATTGGATTTGATTTCAATACAATATATCGGGACATATTAAATGTTTAAACAAATACTAAATACATTTATTACAAGAATATTGTCGGGAGTTCTGAACTTGCTGATTGCAATTATACTTTCAAATTATTTGGGAGCAGAAGGTAAAGGGGTTCAAGGATTAATACTCACAACTATTTCCATCATAGTAATTTTTTCAGGGATTGTTGGTTCAGGAGGATTAACATATTTGTTACCAAGAATGCATTTTTCTTTATTAATTATTCCCTGTTATTTATGGGCTATAATTAATGTTGGGATAATGTGTGTTGTATTACGTTATTTTGATATTATTCCAAAGGAATATATTAATGACGTTGTATTTCTTGCTTTAGTACTTTCAATAACAGGTATTAATAATTCAATTCTCCATGCAAAGAAGCTTATTCAGCAAGTAAATTTGGTTAGTATTACTCAAGTAGTAATTACCCTTATTGTAATAATCTATCTGGTTATTTATAAAGATTTAATTAGCGTCAGATCTTATGTCATTGGAATGTATTTTGGATGCGTCATTTCTGCCTTAGTCAGTTATTGGTATGCATGGAAAAATTATACAAATACATTGTATTTTTTTCCATTCCATAAATATTTCCTTGGAATTAAAAATCATTTTAAATATGGTGGATTTAATCAGCTTGATATTTTGGCTCAGTTGCTTAGCTTTCGTTTCGCTTTTTATATTCTAAATTATTATACAACAACTGCCCAAGTTGGAATCTATTCAAATGCAGTTTCATTAATTGAAGCAATTTGGATATTAAGTAGAAGTATTTCTTTTGTTCAACATTCTAGGATAGTAAATTCACACGATAAGAATTATACAAGTAATTTAACCTTACAATTCATTAAATTGTCAGGATCAATTGCTTTCGTAGCTATTATTGCTTTGGTTGTAATTCCGTCTGGAGTATATAGGTATGTTTTTGGCAGTGAATTTGGGGAGATTAGAATAGCATTAATCAGTTTATCTCCAGGAGTACTCTTTTTTAGTATCTCATTTATAATAAGCTCATATTTTTCTGGAACAGGGAAACATTATCTCAATAGTATAAGTAGTGCAATAGGATTGATGATTATTGTGATATTAGCTTTTGTTTTAATTCCTGATTACGGAATAGTTGGTGCGGGAATTGCAGCTTCAGCATCTTATTTCACCACAACAGTCGTAAAAATACATTATTTTATTAAGT
>KB228558.1_pt18 | contig 12232 bp, 6 predicted proteins | sample 524768 | NCBI WGS metagenome assembly AMQJ01 (sample SAMN00998488, study PRJNA167727) | sediment metagenome | isolation source: subsurface aquifer sediment | place: USA: Rifle, Colorado | collected Aug-2009
CCATATGACCCCTGAGCATATGACCCCTTACTATAGATTTGTTGACCTGTCAACTTTGATGGCCCAAAGCAATTTCATTGTTCTGGCAGTCCCCCTGACGAAGGAAACCCGTTATATGGTAAACCAGGAGTGTTTGGCAAAACTTAAGCCTGGGGCTATTATGGTTAATGTTTCAAGGGGGGATATTGTGGATGAAGAAGCTGTTACCCACGCCCTTAATTCCGGTGTTTTGTACAAATATTGTACTGATGTATTCAGCAAAGAACCTGTTGAAAAAAGTCATTGTTTTGTAAATAACCCCCATACCCTTTTATCCCCTCATGTGGCATGGGCCACGAAGATGTCATTGAAAAAAACCTATGATATCTGGTTTGGTCAGACTCAAATCTAAATTAAACCCCCAAATGCTAACTTATCAATGGATGTAAATAAAACCAGTTTAGCCCCCAACGCTGATTTAAAGACCCCGGAAAAAAATAATCACGCTCAGGCTTACCAGGAACAATCCAGCAGGCCCTATGAATTGTCTCCCCTCCAGGAGGGTATGTTGATTCACTCTCTTGCGGAACAAGGGGTTGGCATGTATGTATCCCAAGGGGTTCATTCTTTTAAGCATATTAATGCCCAAGCCATGGAGTTGGCATGGCAGAAGGTTGTGGATCGCCATGAGGTGTTGAGAAGCTCTTTTGTCTGGGAGACACTGGATAAGCCCTTACAAAAAGTATCCCCCGAGGTGAAGGTCGAATTTGAGCATATGGATTTAAGTGACTTGAATGAATGGGAGCAGAAAATAGAGCTACGGGCTGTTTTGGAAAAAGACCGTGCCAAAGGGTTTGATTTGACCACCCCTCCTTTGTTCAGGCTCTATTTGCTGAAACGATGGGAGGAATCTTATTTCCTTATTTTCAGCCACCATCATTTGTTATTGGATGGATGGTCCAATCCTATTTTGCTGGATGAGGTCAGGGAATATTACCAGGGTATTATCAGGGGGATTGATGTTTCCCTGCCGCATCCTAAGCCATTCAGGCTTTATATCAGGTGGTTAAGACAGCAGAAACTGGATGAAGAGAAACAATTTTGGCAGGATTATCTTCGGGGATTTAAAAGGACAACCCCTTTGCCTTATGATCTTGGAGCACCACGCCAGGACGGTTATCTTTTGAAGTCCAAGGAGCTTCATATGGAGCTTGCAAGTCCTTTGTTTTCAGATTTAAAAGCCTATGCCAGATCCTGCCATGTTACCTTGAATACCTTGATACAAGCGGCCTGGTGCATTATTTTAAGCCGTTATAGCGGCCATGACCAGATCGTTTTTGGTTCCCTTGTTTCAGGAAGATCTTCTGTGCTTGACGGTATAGAACATATGATCGGCATGTTTCTCAATACCCTTCCAATGCACGTAAAAGTAGATGAAAAAGCCTTTTTGAAAGATTGGTTAAAATATGTCCATCACCAGCAGGCTGTTCTCCATGAACACGAGTTCAGTCCCCTTGCCAGGGTTCAGGCCTGGAGCGAACTAGAGCGGGATGTCCCCCTTTTTGAATCTGTTATTGACACCAATAACACCCACCAGGCAAAACAAGGGTCTGATTCCGATGAAACCATATTAGCTCCCATTAACCAGAGTGTTCCGATTCTTTTGTTCACCAAGCCTGGAACAGACAAACTGGTTATTATCCTCATCTACAATGACCGCAGGTTTATAAAGCCGTGTATCGCCCAGGTTGGTGAACAGCTCATTACCCTTTTAACAAACATGTGCAAGGACAGGGCGGACAAGCTGGAAGACCTGTCCATGGTAAGTGAAGCAGAGGCCCAGAAAAAGCTGATATCATGGAACCAGACCCAAATCCCTTATCCCCAGAATAAAACCCTTCACCAATTGTTTGAACAGCGTGCTGCTAAAACCCCGGATGCGATTGCTGTCCATTATCTTGATAAAACCCTGACCTATGATCAGTTCAACAAAAAAGCCAATAAACTGGCCTGGCATTTAAAGGACATGGGCATCGGAAAAGGAGATCTGGTTGGATTTTGCCTAGATCGTTCCCTGGATATGGTGGTTGTGCTCATGGCGGTATTAAAGTCCGGGGCAGGTTATGTTCCATTGGACCCCAATTATCCTTTTGACCGGCTTGAGATGATGCTGAAAAGTTCTGGTGCAAAGCTGTTGATCATTGAGGATAAATATTTGTCAGAACTTGGGGGAATTGCTTCCAAGCAATTGTGTATAGATAAGGCGTCTCATCTCTGGGTAGACCAGGCCGAAGAAAACCTTGACCTTGATCTTTCCTGTGAAGAGATTGCCTATGTTCTTTACAGCTCCGGATCCACGGGTGTGCCAAAGGGAATTGTGATTCCCCACAAGGTGCCGGTGAACCGTATGTTCATTGAGTATGATCCTTTTGAACCGGACGAAACCCTTTGCGCCAAGACGTCCATCTGCTTTGTTGATTCTGTGTGGGAGCTATGGTCTGCATGGGCCAATGGACTTCCTGTCACATTAATTCCTGAAAATCATATCAAGGATCCGGCAAGTCTGGTGGATACACTTGCCGCTTCCAACTCCACCAGGATTGTTCTTGTGCCCTCCCTATTGAGGTCCATGATGGATACCCATCCTGATCTTGCCCAAAGACTGCCCCGGCTCAAGCATTGGATTTGCAGCGGGGAAGCCCTTCCCGGGGATCTTTCCAAGCGTTTTGTAAAAATGATGCCCGATGCCCAATTAACCAATCTTTACGGGGCTACAGAAATCTGGGATGTGACACGATGCGATACCAGAGACAACCTGCCCTATGATCCCATGCCCATAGGAAAAATAATGGGCAATATGCAAGGCTATGTGCTTGATGACATGATGAGGCCTGTTCCCATAGGGGTGATAGGCGAACTGCATTTTGCCGGAGTTCATGTGGCCCATGGGTATTGGAAAAGGCCCGGACTTACGGCAAGGCAATTTGTTCCCAATCCTTTTTCCACAACACCTGGACAGCGATTATACAAAACAGGGGATCTGGGCCGGTGGCTGCCAGATGGTAACTTTGAATACCTTGGGCGCAGGGATCAGCAGATTCAGCTTAGGGGATTTCGCATTGAACTGGGAGATATTGAAAGCGTGATCCGGCTGCATCCTTTGATCAAGCAGGCTGCTGTTGTGGTTTCATCGGACCAGCGCCTGGTGGCCTATGTTGTTGCCAAGGATCAAAATCTGCCGGGGGCAGCCGAGTTGAGAAAACATGTCAGGCTCAAATTGCCTGAACATATGACCCCGGCTTTTTATCTTCCCCTGGAAGATATCCCTTTGACACCCAATGGTAAAACAGACCGTAAAAGATTGCCAAAACCCAAAACCAGTGAAATGAAGGCACTGATTGAAAAAGAGTCGGTGTCAAGGGAACCCAATACCAAGACAGAAAAAACAATAGCCGCCATATGGGCAAACTATCTTGGCCTTGATACCGTGGGGGCTGAATCAGATTTTTTCCAGTTAGGGGGAGAATCCCTTATGGCGGTTCGTATTATTACCCAGGTTGGAAAATTGATGCATATGATCATTCCTTTAAGTGTGTTAATGAAAACCAGGACCGTAGCGGAAATGTCAGCCTGGGTTGATAATGCCCTGGAAAATGGTTCGGCACGCCCCCATGAAACCCTGGGGGCTATTTCAAAAGTCGACCATGGTAAAAAAGCGCCTTTATCCCATGCCCAGCAGCAGATGTGGATGCTGGACCAGCTTAATCCCGGCAGCTTGTCCTATACTGTGCCCAATATTATGCAGTTCAGGATTCAGGTTGATCCCGGGGTTATGGAGAAAACCTTAACCCTGATCATTGAGCGCCATGAAATCCTGCGAACCACATTTTCAGCCATTGATGCAGATCCGTTTCAGGTGATACATGAACCTGAACCCCTGTCACTGGTTTTTGATGATCTTTCAGTCATACCGGAAGCCGTAAGGCAAAAGGCTGTTGAAAAAAGGATCAGGACCCAGTTGAGACAACTATGGGATCTTGAGAACGGACCGCTGTTTCGACACCGGCTGATTAAACTAACAGAGAGCCATTTCATTCTGGTCATGAGCCTGCATCATATTGTTACAGACGGTCGCTCCATGGGGATTCTGTCTAATGAAATAAAAGTGCTTTACAATGCTTTGATAAATGACCGGACCTCTCCTTTAAAACCCCTTGAAATACAATATGCTGATTATGCAATATGGCAGAAAGACTGGCTCAAAGGCGATACGCTTGCTCCCCAGATTCAATATTGGCAGTCCAAGCTTGAAGATACCCAGGTGCTTGAGCTTCCCTTAGACCATCCCCGTCCCCGGGTTCATCAATATAGGGGGGGGCAGGTATCCATTACCCTGGATTCTGGTATCGTAACAGGGCTGCGAAAACTTGCCCAGGAGGAAGGGGCAACCATGTTCATGGCATTGTTGGCCGGTTTTCAGCTTCTTTTGATGCGGTATACAGGGCAGGATGATATTTGCGTGGGCACCCCTTCTGCCGGACGTTCCCACCCCCAGTTGGAATCTTTGATCGGATACTTTATCAATACACTTGTAATAAGGACAAAAATCACAGGGAATCCAAGTTTCAGGGAATTGGTTCAGCAGGTGCGTACAAATTGTATGGAGGCTTATGACAACCAGGACCTGCCATTTGAAAAACTTGTGGATCTGGTTGGGGTCCAAAGGGATTTAAGCATAAATCCTTTGTTCCAGGTGCTCTTTGTCCATCAAAAACTTGACCAGACTGATCCTGGTGAAGTCGCAAAGCGCCAGGCTGCCCCGGAACAGGAAACTTCAAATTTTGATCTGGTTCTTAATGTCCAGGAATCTTTTGACAAAGTGGTATGTAAATTCATCTATAACTCTGATCTGTTTGACCCCCAGAGTATAGAGACCATGGGGGGCAGGCTGTCCCTTTTAATGGGTCAATGTGTGGACCAGCCTGATTATACAGTTTCAAGAACCAGCCTGTTGTCTGTACAGGAACGCAGGCAAATTCTTAACTCCTATGCCACATACAAGGAATTTGCCCTTGAAAGTCGCTGTGCCCATGAGGTCATTGCGCAAAATGCCTTGAAATATCCGGATAAGCCTGCGGTCATATTTGAGGGCAATGCTATAACCTATATGGCGATGGAAAGACGTGCCAACCAGGTGGCACACTATCTGAGAACTCTGGGTGCAGGACCGGAAAATGTGGTGGGATGGTGCGTGAACAAAAGCCATGATATTGTATTCGGGCTTTTAGGTATTATGAAATCAGGTGCCGCTTTCTTGCCCATGGACCCTGCCCAGCCCAAAGAGCGCATGTCCTATATGATTAAAGATGCGGGGGTCAAATTCATTGTTACTCAAAAATCCCTGGCCCAGACCATTCCAGCGGATCTTTGCCAATTGGTTTTCCTTGACCATGATATGGAAAATCTGGACAATTATGACCCTTTAACCCCTCCAACGGTTTTGATCAATCCTCGAAATCTGGCATATGTGATCTATACATCAGGTTCCACAGGCATGCCCAAAGGGGTTATGGTGGCGCATTCAAATCTTGCGAACCTGATATCTGCGCAGATCCCTGAATTTAGAGTAAGTGCCCGAAGCAGAGTGCTTCAAACCCTGTCATTGAGTTTTGATGCAGCATTGGGAGAGATTTTCAGAGCCCTCATGGCAGGCGCAAGTCTTTATCTTGCACGTCATGATGATCTCATGCCGGGGCCTGAGCTGGTTTCGTTGTTAAAAGAGAAGCAGATAACTTCTGTGGCCTTTGCAGCCGCTGCCCTTGCTGCCATGCCCAAAGCATCCAAAGAGCTTATTGAACTTGAAAACCTCACGGTTGGCGGAGATACCATAAGCCCTGAACTTGTGGCCCATTGGTCTCAAAACCGGCGTTTTATGAACGGCTACGGCCCCACTGAGACCACCATCGGCGCCACCCTGGCGGCAAATTGGAACCCTGAAAATAAACCACCCTTGGGAAATCCTCTGCCCAATGTCAGGGTTTATATATTGGATCGCTGGATGCAGCCTGTTCCCGTGGGTATCTCCGGAGAGTTATACATTGGCGGGGTCGGGGTAACCAGGGGGTATTTAAACAAACCCCAGCAGACAGCCCTCAGTTTTGTTCCAGACCCTTTTTCTTCCATACCGGGGGCAAGGCTTTATCGTACAGGAGACATGGCAAGATGGCTTCCCGATGGTGTCATTGATTTTTTGGGCCGTATGGATCACCAGGTTAAAATCAGGGGGTTTCGTATTGAACTCAGTGAAATTGAGGCGATTTTGAATCGGCACCCCAAGGTTGAGCAGGCTATTGTTGTTGTATACGAAACCAATGGCGTGAAACGCCTTGCAGGGTATGTGACCCTGGCCGATAAAGATGACATGGACAGTGCCAAGCTGCGTTTGTTTTTAAAAGCAAGCCTGCCTGATTATATGCTGCCTGCTTTTTTAATGATTTTAGATGCATTCCCATTGACCGTAAACGGTAAAATAGACCGCAATGGATTACCCGCTCCCGTAACTGATAATCTTGATACCCTAAAAGAATATGTGTCCCCTGGAAACGATCTTGAAAAATTGATTTCAGGTATCTGGGGTGAGGTTCTCGGCCTTGAAAAGGTGGGCATAAGAACCAATTACTTTGAATTAGGCGGTGATTCCATCATGAGTATAAGGGTGGTGGCAAGGCTCACAGAGGCCGGCTATCAAATGAGCTTAAAGGATATGTTCACCCACCAGACCGTTGAAGAATTGGCACAAGCATTGGCATCCGGCACCAAGGTCATTCCTGCTGACCAGGGATTGGTGGAAGGGCCTGTCCCCCTTACCCCTGTGCAGCACTGGTTTTTTGACCAGGATTCAGGCAATGTAAATCATTTTAACCAATGGATGGCTTTGCCCTTAACTTTTTCCCTGGACCGGGAGAATATGGCCAAAGCCGTATTGGAAATAGCAAACCATCATGATGCGTTAAGGATGGTTTATAAAAGAACCGGTAATGGCCAATGGGAACAATTCAATACACCCATTGTGCCCCAGGACTGTTTCATGGAAGTTGACATGACAGCAGTGCCTGACTTGGAATGCCGGGCAGTTGTTGACAAAGCCTTTGGGGAGATACAGCGCAGTCTTGACCTGGAACAGGGCATTTTGTTTAAAGTGTGCTGGTTCAACCCCGGACCCCACAGACCCGGCAGACTTCTTGTGGTTGTTCACCACATTGTCATGGATATTGTATCCTGGGCGCCTTTTATTGAGGATCTGATGTCTGTATACAGGAAATTGAACACTTCACAACCTGTAAAACTTCCCATGAAGACAAGTTCTTTTAAGCAATGGTCAGAAGCATTAATTAAATACAAAGAATCTTCTGAGCTGGATGGGGAGCTTGATTATTGGCATAAGATGGCAGCTGCTCCTTGTGATGACTTACCGATTGATTTTACTGGTGGTAATCATGGTCAGGACACAACCCGGTCAATTATTATGGAAATGGACCCGGATCATACCCGGCAGCTTTCAGATGCAGTTGTACCTGGATTTGATACCCAGCTCAGTCATTTTATTCTAGGGGCATTTGCCCTGTCTTTACACCAATTTTTTGGAAATACCAGGGTGCTGATTAATGTGGAAGGCCAGGGACGTGAGGATATTGGGGTGGAGCTAAACCTGTCAAGATCTCTTGGCTGGTTTACAAGTTTTTATCCAATAAATTTTGATTTTGACCCTTCCAAAACCCTTGAAAACCAGATTGAAAACTCTTTGGCCTTGATTGACACCATACCCAATCGGGGGATAGGTTATTCAGTGCTCAAGTATCTTGGCAGGCATGAAAAGTTGCATTTTTTAAAAGGAGCTGATATCTCCTTCAATTTTGTTGGCCAGGCCACGGCTGATATGGGGGCAGGAGGGGGTAGTCTGGATGATGACCAGGAATTTTGGGGGGATTTATTCCAGACAGGCCGGATTAAGCTGTCTGAATCTGACAAAGGCAGCAGACGGCATTTGCTTGAAATAGGTGCAGGTATTATGAATGATCGCCTTATAGTCAGGTTTGCCTATGGCAGCAAATTATTTAAAGAAGAGACCATCCAGGGTCTGTCCCAAAACTTAAAACAGATTTTGTCTGAAATGGTGAAGGCCCATGGTATTTAGGTTTAGGGAAAAAAAAGGGGGGTATGATAAAATTGATTAAAACTATTGCTGCAATGGCAGGATTTTTGATTGTTTTTAATTTTATAGGTATTGGCCATGCCCAGCCCCCTGGAATATATGAAAACCCATGGAACAAAGGAAATATGAGGCGTTATATGGATAAGCCTATACCTTCAAACGAATTGTTTACGAATCTTATCATACATAATGTTGAGCCCCATGTCGGTAAGTATGGGCAAGATAAAAGCCCGGGCATTGCAGTGGGGCTTGTCACCCGGGAAAGTGATATTGCTTTAGGGTTTGGTCAAGTGAACATTGGTCTGCCCATGCCAATTGACGGAAATACTATTTTTGGTATTGGCTCCATATCAAAGCTGTTCACCGGGCTTATCCTTGCCAATGGCATTGCCCATGGCGAGCTTTCCTTGTCAGACAAGGCCAATAAATGGTTAAAGAAAGATATGCAGATTGATGACCGTATAACCTTAAGGCATTTGGTTTCTCATTACTCCGGTCTGCCAAACTTTCCAGGTAATATCATAAGCCGCAAAGGGGTATCATGGGATAAAGAAACGGCAGAATTGATGCCTGCCAAAGATTATACCAGGCAGAATCTCACAGATTGCATTAAACAACATCTTTGCAATCCTGACCAGGGCGTTCCCGGAAAAAAATATATATATTCAAACCTTGGTATTGGCCTTTTGAGCATAGTTCTTCAGAATCGGTACAGCTTTAGCGATTTTGAGACCCTGAATCGTGAAAAAATAACCAATGTATTGAATATGAAAAGAACGGCAACAAATATCCCTGATTTTATAAGGCGCAATAAGTCCAATATGGCCCAGGGGTATCAATATGATGGTCAGTCCAACCGGTTTAAGCCTGTGGATTTATCTGACATGGGCGTGCTTGCCGGTGCAGGGGAGTTGGTTAGTTGCGCAAATGATATGAATCTGCTTATGGGGCAATTGATCGGTCTCAGGCCGGGGCCTTTGGATATGGCAGCCAGGGAAGCCCAAAGGGTGCTTGGGGACGTTGAGATAGAAGGTACCAAGGTTGCCTATGCCCACCAGATAAAGCATATCAGAAGCGGGGCAGAGATCCACTTTAAAACAGGGGGCACCCCTGGATTCACTGGCATTGTCATGTGGCGGGATAATCCTAAAGTAGGGTTGGTCATATTGTCAAACCGGGGACGGTTTAAAATACTTAAACCTTTAAGCCAAAAATTGATGGGAACTATTTCCCAAATGCTAATAAAAACATAAGAAATGAGTAGTATCGGAATCTTCATTTTGGCAATAATAAAGCCCGTTTAAAGAACGCTGAATCTATTTTTCAAAGGACGCAGAGTGTTATGAAAAAAAAAGAGACTAAGGCACCTACTCCGTCAACCGGTATACAGTCCCGTATGGACGCTGCAATGAGCCATGTGAAGGCAAAAAAATTTGATGAAGCCATTGAAATTTATGAATCAATTCTCAAAGGTGATCCAGAAGTTGCTGCAGCCTATCTTGGGCTGGGAACTGTTCATTTTTTCAAGGGTGCATATGAAGAGGCTGAAAATTATCTCAACGGTGCGCTTCACCTGAATGACAAACTTGCCCAGGCCATGCATATGCTTGGAAATGTTTCCGTTAAGCGTGGCGACCTGAATATGGCCTTAAGCCAGCAGAAGCAGGCCCTTAAGATCAATCCCAAGTTGAATATGGCACGGTTGACAATGGGGCAGATTTTAATCAGGCTTGAGAAATATGATGAAGCAGAACAAATCTTAAGAGAAGCCCTTCGGTTTAACCCGCAGTTTGTACAAGCCGCACTCATGATTTCCCAGGCACTTCAGCTTAAAGGCGAAACAGATAAAGCAATTGAAAACATTGCGGATTTAACAGACAGGTGTCCGGATGCATGGCATGCCTATATTATACAGGGAAAGCTTTTGATGCGTAAAAAAGCCTGGGCCGATGCTGCTGCCATAATTCAAAAAAGCCTAATGGTCAAATCTGACAACCCTGCAGCATATATGCTTATAGGTCAGGCATATATTTCCGATAAACAATATGACCAGGCAATTACCATGCTGAAAAAATCTGTTGCCATAAATCCGGAAATAGTCATAGCCTGGATACAGCTTGCCAAGGCATATAGTCTGGTGGAAAAATATGACGATGCCAAGAAGATATTGCAGAAATTAACCTTGGGAGATAAGCGTCTTGGCCTGATCCATTTTAGGATGGCAGATATTCTTGTCAAACAGGGCAAGTTCAACCAGGCGGTGCTTGAGTTTGAAGCAGGTCTGCTCCATTCCGAGAAATTAATTGAACAATATCCTAAGTTGCTGGATATCAGCCAGTCAAGCCAGGAACCTGAAGATAAAGTTTCAGCATTTCAGGAGATTCTATACCAAGTCAAAACAGACCTTGGGGGCTCCCTTGATAATTATGAGGAGCACTTCATGGAAGAGGTTGTTGGTGATGATGAGTGATGCAATGGATAATCCAGATAAAAAAACAGACCCTGAAGTGATAAAGTATAAGGTTGTTGTCAATGATGAGGAGCAGTATTCAATATGGCCTCTGGAATCTAAGGTCCCCTTAGGGTGGAAAGAGCTGCCTGAATCAGGTTCCCGGGATGAATGTCTTTCATACATTAAAAGAGTATGGACTGATATGCGGCCTTTGAGCATCAGAAGCTGATTAAATAAAATATAGGAAATTGATTGTGTTTTTTTCTTTCATACTGGTCGTCTTTATTTATATTTTTGGCATATTGTGCTCTCCTTATCCATATTGGAGAACTTTTTTTATCCTTCTTGGGGCAGTAGTCTTTAATAATGAGGCTTCAATGGCTTCAGGCCCGAGGATCAAGCAGGGCTTGTTTTTATTCAAATATGTTTTTTTTGTGCCTCTTTGGGGAATGGCATGGCTTTTGGACGAATTTTTATATCCTGGATATAAAAAATGTCAGGTAAAACCAATTTTTATCATGGGGCAGCCTAGGAGCGGAACAACTTTTTTGCATCGGACCCTGGCCCTGGACCAAGATACTTTCATAGCCATTAAGCATATTGAATGGCGTTATCCCTTTATCTGGGTGCAACAAATTTTAACCAGATATAGCCTGGCCAGGCATTTGATACAAAAAAATTACTGGTCAAACTCCTCTGCCGGACAAAAAGCCTCAAGAATGCACCCTAATAATTTATCGGATTGGGAAGAGGACGGTATCTTTTTTGAGGAGTGCTTTTTACACCATTTTTTTATTTTTTTAAGGTTTCCTTATCCTCATTTGCTTTCGTATCTGGATGATTTTCAAGGCCTGCCCCAATGTGTACAGAAGAAAATTCTTAAAACCCATAATCAGGTTATCCAGAAAATGATCTATTTCAGGGGCAGTCCAGGACAATATTATCTGTCAAAAGAGGTGACCTCGCACAACAAGTTTTCAAGTATGTTACAACGCTATCCTGATGCAAAATTTATTTTCAGCTTCCGGTCCTCAAATGGTTTTATGAATTCTTTAATTGCCCTTGTCAGGGTGTCAACTCAATCCAAGATAGGGGTAGATCCCATGGATATTCCCCATTGGGAGTCCGCATTTATCAATAGAATGCAAAAAGACAGCGACTTTCTGGTTGATTTTTGTGAGGAGAAAATTGAAAAACACAGGCAGGTGAGAATCATGTTCAACCGCTTCACAAAAGATCTTGTTTTTTCCATATCCCATATTTACGGCAAATTGGGGCTTGATATGTCAAAGGAGTATATTGAACAGCTAAACCATCTACATCAAGGTCAGACAAGAAGAAACAAGGGATATGATTATGAAAAGAATACATTCCAGGGTTTTGAAAAGTTTGACAAATTTGTAGGCCGGGTGGATCAGGATTTTCTAAAAAAGAAATAGGGTTGGACAATAGTGAATTTGACTTTGTTGTTATTTTTTTTGCATCAGGTCAGATCATTTCATCTGCAATGAATATTTCATATCGAAGGGCCATATAGTACTCCAGATAACTAACTTGGTGAATCAAAACGCTAAACACCTATAATTTAA
>KB226207.1_pt11 | contig 12138 bp, 16 predicted proteins | sample 524768 | NCBI WGS metagenome assembly AMQJ01 (sample SAMN00998488, study PRJNA167727) | sediment metagenome | isolation source: subsurface aquifer sediment | place: USA: Rifle, Colorado | collected Aug-2009
CGAGATAAAAACAACACTCTACCGCGCTTCAGTCGGTTTTGGCATCTCGCTTCTTATCGGTACGGCTCTTGGGCTTTTGGCGGGATTTTTTGCGACTGCTTCGATGATGAGCCGCCCTATTGTTACCATACTTGTAGGTATGCCTCCGATTGCTTGGATAGTTCTTGCGATGATATGGTTTGGAATGGGAGATGAAACGGTTATATTTACGGTAATAGTCGCCTCTTTTCCTATCATCTTTGTAGGAGCGCTTCAAGGAACACGCACACTTGATGGAAATCTAAAAGAGATGGCGCAGAGCTTTAATTTTCCATGGCACATGAGATTTTTTGATGTTTACTTTCCGCATATATTCTCTTACGTTTTTCCTGCATGGGTAAGCGGTCTTGGAATGGCTTGGAAGATAGTCATAATGGCAGAACTTCTCGCTACTAGTGATGGCATCGGCGCATCTTTGGCAACGGCAAGAAGCCAGCTAGATACACCAACGGCCCTATCTATCGTCGTGATTATGATAGCTTCGCTTATGTTCATTGAGTACATAATATTAGAGCCAATCAAAAGAGAGGTTGAACTATGGAGAGATTAGAAGTAAAAAAGGTAAACCATCGTTTTGGCTTTACCCTGATTTTAAAAAATATAAACTTCACACTCCAAAAAGGCGAAGTTCTCTCTATCGTCGGTCCTAGCGGAGGGGGCAAAACAACACTTTTGCATCTTTGCGCAGGTCTGCTTGACGTCCAAGAGGGAAGCGTAACAAACACATTTTCAAGCAATGCATTTGCTTTTCAAGAGGCAAGGCTTCTGCCGTGGAAAAACGTTATAGACAATATCGCTCTTGCACTCTTGGCAAAGGGCGAGAAAAAAAGCGTAGCTGTTGAAAAATCCCAAGAGATAGCGCTTCGTTTCGGGCTTGATGAGGAAGATTTTGAGAAATTTCCAAAAGATCTAAGCGGAGGGATGAAGCAGAGAGTCTCTTTTGCAAGAGCGCTTGTCGTAAAACCCTCTTTGCTGTTTTTGGATGAGCCGTTTTCCGCGCTTGATATCGGGCTTAAAAAAGAGCTGCAGAGTGTTTTGATAGAGATGATAAGCAAAAAAGAGCTAAGCGTGCTTTTTATCACACATGACCTTATGGAGGCAATCCGCCTAAGTGATGAGATGCTGCTTCTTAAGGCTGATCCGGGGCATATTGTCAAAAAATTCAAGTTTGACCTTATCCAAAACCAAAGAGACGACAAGTATGTTTATGGCAAAAGTGCCGAGATTTTGCAAGACGGCGAGATAATTAACACATTTGAGTTGGAACTAAAATAATGAAACAAAAAGAAGAGAAACCGAAAGTATTTCACGCAACAAACCACTATCTCTACTATCCTGATGAAAAAGGGGTTCCCTCATATTTGGCTTACGGATTTAGACCCGCATTTTTGCTTCTTGCTCCATATATGATAATCTCTATGATTTTATGGGGACTTATCTGGAGCGGAACTATAAACATACCGTTTATGAACAATGTTTTAGTCTGGCACGTCTATGAGATGTTATTTGGCATTTTAACAATCGGTATTCTTGCGTTTTTAAGCACGGGGCTTCCGGAGCTCTTTCCGGGTTTTGTACCGCTTGTCGGCAAAAAACTCAAAAATATAATGATTCTCTGGATAGCCGGACGTGTGAGTTTTTGGTTTATAGATATTACTGGCGTCTATGTTGCCGCCATCTTAAATATTGCTATGCTTGGATGGCTCTTATGGTTTGCACGCATTGCCGTTCTTGACAAGCTTCAAAGACACGCCTCTTTGGGCTACGCTCTTGTGGCTCTGCTTATAATAGAAGTGTGGTTTTTTGCTTCAATGGCGGGACACGCACAGACCGACCCGATAGAGATACTCAAAATTGCACTGGGTGCAAGTGTAGTTTTAATACTTTTAGCACTCAGACGCGTAAATATGGAAGCAGTCAATGAGCTTATGGAGGATAAAGGGATAGATGATGTCTATATCTCACGCCCTCCTCTGACAAATCTTGCCATTTTTTGTGTAACTGTTTTTACCGTGGTGGAATTTTTTTACCCCCTAAACTCTGCACTCGGATGGATTGGACTTGCTACCGGAGCGGCCATCTTAGCGATAACAAACGACTATATCCTAAAGGATAAATTTATACTAAATCAGCCTTACGTTATCTATCTGGCTCTGATTTTTGTTATGCTTGGAGCCGGTTACGCTTTGATGGGATGGGCTATCTTAAGCGGTGAAATCGCAAATATCAGCCACTTTAGACACTTTATAGCAAGCGGCGGATATGGGCTTGCCTACTTGATGGTTATGATAATTATAGGCTGGATACATACCGGACGCCATCTAACCTCAAACATCTACACTCATGTAATGGTCGCGCTAATCGTAGTTGCTTCTCTAATGAGAGGCTTGGTAGGATTTTACGAGGAGCAGTCACAGCAACTCTACATATACTCAGCAATAGTCTGGACGATACCGTTTGTACTATATATGAAGGTGTTTTTCCAATTTCTAACGGCTCCAAGGGCTGATGGGGTGAAAGGTTAGCGTTTGCTAATATAAAGTTAACAATTTTATGCGATACTTTTCATACTAAAACAAAAAGGATTAACGATGAAAAAGATTTTACTTTCAGTTGCACTTTTAGCAACACTTAGCGTAGCAGAAGAGAGTTTTCAAGCTCACGAGCAGAAGATGAAGCAGATGCAGGAAAACAGCGGTTCAGGTGCTATGAACGTTGAGAGAGAAAGAAATAAAGAGAAACAAGAAGAGAAAAAGAGGTATCAGTACGAAAATAAGTACAAAAACGGTGAAGAGCAATCAACTGAGTCTAAGATGAAAAACGGAGACTCTTCAATGCAAAACGGCTCAATGAACGGCTCAATGGGTGGCTCAAGAAGCGGCGGCGGCAGAAGATAACTCTTCTGCTCCACTTATTCTTAAACTTTGGTATCTAGCCAAAGCCTCTTCTTGTAGATATACATATAGGCAACTCCCTTTATAAGCGTCTCAACATTCATAATAACAAAAATAGCAACTATCCCATACCCCATTTTATAAGCGATATAGGACGGTATCAACCTAAAAAGCCAGAGCGAAAGCACGCTTATCTTTAGCGTAATCTTTGTAGCTCCAGCCCCTCTTAGCGCTCCTGAATATACGAACATTATAGCTAATGGAATTTGTGCGAGTCCAACCAAAATAAGGTAGTACGACGCAACTGCGATTGTCGCCATATCTTTTGTGAAAAACCCGACTAGAAATTGGGGAAAAAAGATAAGAACAACTCCCACACTCCCCATAAATACATAGGCTATCCGACCGCTGATAATCCCCATATTGTAGGCTCTCTCTTTGTCTTGCGCACCCAAGCTCTGCCCGACAAGCGCGGTTGCTGCTATTGCAAAACCAAATCCGGGCATAAAGGCAATACCCTCGATGCGAAGCCCTACCTGATACCCCGCAAGCTCTGCCGTGCCGTAAGCCGCGATTATTGCGACAAAAAACAAAAATGAGATACTTGAAATTCCGCGCTCTAATGCCGCACTCCATCCCACGTTCCAAACCCTTATCATATCTTTTATGCGGATTATCGGGATAATATTTAGTTTTGAGGATGGTTTTTTTAGAAGAATAACGTAAGCAAAAATATTAAAACAGTAAGCAATTACCGTAGCATACGCCGCACCTTCTATCCCCATCGCATCAAAGCCGTAGTGTCCAAAGATAAAAACATAGTTTAAAAAAGCGTTTATCGCCGCTGAGACTAGCTTTATGTAAAGAGAGTTTTTAGTATCTCCTGCAACTGAGAGCGCATTATAAAGAAGCGTGTCTATAAATATGACAAAAATTCCAAGAGAGATTATCTTAAAGTAGAGCGTTCCTTGCTCAACAACATCAGCCTGAGCTCCCATCCAAGTATAAAAATATTCACTGCCAAAGTAGCCCCCTGCTGTGACAAAAACAGAGAGAAATAGCGCAAAAACTCCAAGCGAATACAATAGCGCAGACGCTCTTCTTTTTCTTCTCTGCCCGATAAACCTTGATATAAGAGCATTTCCTCCGACAACATAAAGCGTCATCAAGACATTTATTATCATCATAAACTGCATACTCATTCCAACTGCCGCAAGTGCCGAGACGCTTACCATTCCGACCATTAGCATATCGATGAGTATCTGAAGGATATCTACCAGATGCTTAAGTGCGGCGGGAATTGCAATGGAGAATACTTTGCGTGTATCGTGTGAAATCAATCTTGAAAAAATTGTGCTACCTCTTGCATTGCCTCAAAGAGCTCCTCTTTACTCTTAAAATGGAGCTCTTTTTTATCCCTTATATGCTCTTTTGGCAAGGTAAAGTCAAAAATCAAAACATACGAGGTTATCTTAACTTTATCAGCATTCATATCCGCCCACTCCAAACTCATTTCCGCAACTTCGCCCTGAGCATCTACGACTGCTGCCGGATAAAGGCGCGTCACTTTGCTTAAATCAATATTTCCGATTTTCGATTCATAAATCATATTTTTCATTTTCGTATAGTAACTAATGATGGTTGATAGTTGGCTTTTATGCAATGCTTCACAATAATTTCACAAATTTAGGCCATAATATAGCTTTAATTTGTCAGGAACTCTTAATTATGCAAAAAATCCTTCTTTTAATTTTGTCTCTTTTTGTTTTTGAACTCACAGCGCAGATATTGACGCTTGATGAGTGCATCGATGAAACACTAAAAAATCATCCGGATATCAAAAAACTCTCTTTGGGCATAGCTCAAAGCGACTCTTTGGTCGATATCGCAAAAGCCGACTATAAGCCCCAGCTAAACGTCAGCGCGCAGTACAATCCGCACAATACGTTTGTTATGCCGCAAAACGGGCAGTTTAAGACCATAACTGATGACAACTTTCAAGCAGATGCGGTGCTCAATCAAAAAATATATGATTTTTCAAAAACGACTTCTACAATAAAAGCGTACGAAAAAAGTAAAAACATTGCTTCTCTCTCGCTAGAGGAGGCAAAAGCTCTGCTTGCTTACAACATAAAAAACATCTACCTCACCGCACTTTTTCAAACCAAAGCCCTAGAGGCTAGACAAAAAGATCTTCAGACAAAAGAGGAGCTTTACAAACAGGCGCGCTCTTTAGTAAATGAAGGACTCAAAACCGAAGCAGATGCAACAAGCCTGCTTAGTTCACTCTATAACGCAGAGGATGCGCTCGGGGTTGCAAAAGCGGAGCTACACAAGGCACTTACAACACTTTTTCTCTATATGGGGAGAAAGAGCGATTTTGATATAACGCTTCAAGAGTATTACACACCGCAGACAACTATCCAAAAAGATATCGCCCTCGAAGAGGCTTTTGCCGATAACTTCTCACTGAGAAGCTCAAGAGAGGAGATAGCAAGAGACTCTCTTATGTACGATGCTTCAAAAGCTCTAAATTACGGCTCAATAGACGCCGTTGCCACATATATGTATCAAGACTCAATAAACGAATATGACACATCAAGAGTCGGCATAACGATTAACATCCCGATATACAGCGGCGGAAGAATCAGCGCGCAAAACGAACAAGCCCGCATAGCAAGAGAGATGGCTAAAGAGTCATACAACATAAAAAAACTTGAACTTCAAGAGCAGACGCAAAATCTTATGATTGATTTGGAGCGCTACAAAATGACAATAAAAGCAAAAGGGTCGCTCATTGACTCTTCCAAAGCCACAAAAGAGATAGTCGAAGCAAGATATAAAGAGGGATTATCTACATACATAGAGATTTTAGATGCCGCCTCCGTACATCTCCAAGCTCAACTGGGCTTGCTTGAAGCGGAGTTTGGGGTGCAAAAAATCAATAACACATTAGAATATTTAAGAGGAGAAACAAAATGAAGAACTATTTAAAATATACACTTATTGCCATTGTAGCGATTGCCGGAGGCGCACTTTTTTACAACAAGGTTTTTGTCGTAAAATCAACTTTTAAAACCACTACTCCATCACAAGGAGATCTGCTCGTAACAATCCGCGGTATCGGGAACGTCGATGCCAAAAATATCTACACCATAACCGCACAAACAGGGGGAAAAATAGAAGAGATATTTTTTGACGAGGGAGAGTGGGTAAAAAAAGGGGATCTGCTTCTTAGCATAGATGCCGTTGATATGCCTATACTCTTGGAGGAGGCAAAGGTACTTCTCAAAAAAGCCTCTTATGAAGCCGCATCAGCCAAAGAGAACCTAAAGAGCCTGCTAGCCCAAAAAACACTCTTTGAAGCAACATACAACCGTTACAAAAAGCTATTGGAGCAAAAATTTGTCTCCGAGGCAGAGTACGACAAGGCAAAAAGCGACTTAGACAATATCCAAGCGCAGATAAACTCCTCAGAATCCAAAATCGCTTCTGCTGCTTCTGAAGAGCAGCGCATGCAGAAAAACATTGAAGCACTCCAAACAAAACTTCTCAGACTTAAAGTTTATGCGCCATCAGACGGATACATCATCTCCAAAGAGGCAGAGAAGGCAAGCTATGTACTTCCATCTGCCGTGATTTTCAAAATCGTAGATCCAAAAACTCTGTGGGTTAGAGCAAATATTGACGAGAGGCTGGCAAATCAGGTCAAAGTTACGCAAAAAGCGACCATAAAACTAAGGTCAAAACCAAACCAGCTGATTGAAGGAACGCTTCAAAGAGTCGTAGCTATGAGCAACGCGGTGACTCTAGAGAGAGAGGTAAATATCGCCTTTGATACAACGCCTCAAACATTTTTTATAAACGAACAAGCAGAGGTAAACATCCAAGCGGCAGAGCATAAAAACGTGCTAAAAATCCCTCTTAAACTTCTTACAAAATATGAGGGGGAAAAAGGCGTTTGGGTAGCCGAGGGAGATAACGCTTATTTTAGACCTGTAGCTATATTGGCTCAAAATGATGAAGAAGCGGCAATCTCCTCCGGCATAGACAAAGAGACAAAACTTCTAGCACCGACAATAAACAACAGACCGCTAAGCGATGGGATGAAGATATTTCAATGATTAACCTAGCAAAGAGAGACATTGAGCACACGCTAGGCAAATTTTTGGTTACCGCCATGGGCGTGGGGATGCTGCTTGGAATTGTTCTCATCATGATAGGCGTTTACCGCGGTATGATGGTGGACGCAGAGATTTTACTTGATGATATAAGTGCAGATTTATGGATTGTTCAAGAAGATACACTTGGTCCTTTTGCCGAGTCCTCAAGAGTTTATGAGGATTTGAAAGATATCATCTATGTCATAAGCGGCATAGAAAAAAGTGAAGCGATGACATTTCAAAACATACAGCTTCCGCGCCCGGAAAAACCGGTGCGTGTCGTGGCAGTCGGATATGATGTTCGCGGCTCCATAAATCCCATCAATCCAAAAAGGCTCATAGAGGGGCGGGATTTAAAAAACGACCATTATGAGATTGTAGTAACAGACAAAACAGGTTTTAAGCTAGATGAGCAAATCAAGCTCGGACGCAACCTCTACACGGTCGTGGGCGTAACTCACAGCACCGTCTCCAACGGCGGAGACCCGCTTGTTTATATTAGCCTCAAAGATGCGCAGGATCTGCAATTTTCATACTCAAACAAAGAGATTCAAAACAATATCGCGCGAGGTGTAAAAAACTCCGAAGCGTTTATGGTAAACGTGATAGTTGCTAGAGTAAAAAGCGGATATGACGCTGATGAAGTAGCACAAGAGATACGCAAATGGCAGCACAAAAGCGTCTATACTGCACAGCAGCAAAAAACAATTCTTACAAAAAATCTGATAGAAAAATCTTCTAAGCAGATAGGTCTTTTTACCGCAATTTTAGTCGTGGTCTCAACTATCATCATAGCACTTATTATCTACACTATGACGCTAGAGAAGATGAAAGAGATCTCAATTATGAAGCTTATGGGACTTCCAAACTCTCTTATAATCTCCATGATTGTAAAAGAGACTCTGCTGCTTGGAGTTTTTGCATTTATCTTTGGAAATATATTCTCACATCTTGTTTATGACAGATTTCCAAAGCGAATCGTTCTTGAGATTCCCGACGCTTGGGGGCTCTTTGGTGTTGTAATTATCGCTTCCATCTTAGCCTCTTTTGTCGGTGTAAAAAAAGTCATAAGCGCAGATCCGGCAGCGGCGATAGGAGGATGAGATGAGCGGACAAATCGCAATCAAAGTTCAAAATTTAACCAAAAATTTCGGCAAAGATGAAAACCTAGTGAAAGTAATCGAAAATGCCTCATTTGAGATACAAAAAGGGGAGCTCGTAGCTCTTATTGCTCCAAGCGGTGCAGGAAAAACGACACTTCTTATGATGATAGGATGCGTACAAGAGCCGACAAGCGGAGAGATTTGGCTAGGAGATGATAAAGTTTACGACAATGGATGGAGTGCCAAAGATACACGCAAAATCCGCAGAGAAAAGATAGGTTTTATATTTCAAGCCCACTACCTCATCCCTTTTTTAAACATTCTAGAAAACATTACGCTTCTTCCGCAGACAAACGGCGTGAGCGAAAAAGAGGCGAATAAAAAAGCGATGGAACTTTTGGAATATCTTGAGATTTCGGATAAAGCATACAATATGTCCTCACAGCTCTCCGGTGGACAAAACCAAAGGGTTGCAATTGCAAGAGCACTTGCAAACAACCCACAAATTATACTTGCCGATGAGCCAACCGCCGCACTTGATGCACAGCGCTCCATCAGCGTTATAAAAATGCTCAAAAAAATAGCACAGGAACAAAATGTAGCTATCATTACGGTTACGCATGACGATAGGATTCTTCCATACTTTGACAAAATAATGAAGATAGAAAACAGAGGCATTGTTTTTCACGAAGTCGGTGAAGATAAAGTAATATAGATCTAGTTTCACAAATATTTCACAAATATTAATCATAATACACCAAATAAATACAAAAGGATGAAAGATGAAAAAGATTTTACTAGTATCGTTATTGGTTGCTACTGTTTGTATGGCGGAAGAGAGCTACGCAGAGCATGAGGCAAAGATGCAGCAGATGCAAGAGCGCACACAGAAACAAGATGGCACCGGTGAACAAAATAGAGAGAAAAAACAGAATAAAAACGGCTCAGGCAAATCTGAAAATGCAGGCTCAGGTCCAAAAGACGGTACCGGAAATAAATACAAAGGCTCAAATGGCGGCGGTGGTACTAAATAATCAATATGCAAGCAAAAATTGTTCTCAAAAGTGATTATTCACGATTTTTTCACTTTTATAACATATACTTTTTTTATCTTTAATACAAAAGGAAACAAAATGGATGTAGGTTCATGTGGTTCAATGCAACAAATGAGAAAAATGGATGGCACGGGTGGCGGACAAGGTCAAGGCGGGATGAGAGATATTATGCAAAGCTTATCCACCGAAGACAGAGCTACTTTAAAAGAACAACTCAGTTCTATGAGTCAAGAAGAGAGAATGTCTGCAGTAACTCAGATGAAAGAAGTTGATGCTTCTACTCTAAGTTCAGAAGACTATACAAAAACGCTTCTTGATATTTTAAACAAAACTACTGCCGAAGAAGCTCAAAGCGACAGCTTTTCAGTATATGCATAGATAGTTTTAGGTATAATTTTTGATGAAAATTTTATACCTAGAAGATGATATAACTCTATCTGAAACCGTTTCAGAGTTCCTAAACGACGAAGGCTTTAAAGTTCTAAGCGTTTACGACGGCAACGAAGCATTAGAAGCCATTTACAGTGGCGGCTTTGATATGCTCTTGCTAGATGTTAATGTTCCGCATATAAATGGATTTACGCTACTCAAAGAGCTCAGAGATGCCAATATTTTCACACCTGCCATCTTTACTACTTCACTAAACAGCATTGATGATTTATCAAAGGGTTATAGTTGCGGTGCCGATGATTATGTTAAAAAACCTTTCGCCTTAAAAGAGTTGCTCTTTCGCATAAAAGCTCTTTTAAAGCGAGAGTTTAAAACACAAAACGAATTGACAAAAATTACAGAAGATATCGGATTTAACGCACTTGCGAACGAACTCTTAGTATGTGGCGAAAAGGTCTTGCTAAACCCAAAAGAGATTCTTCTCTTAAAACTTCTGTTAAAACATAAAAACGAGTGTGTCTCTTTTGAAAATATATATCAAAACGTTTGGTCGTTTAATGAGATGCACAGCGAGATGAGCCTTAGAACTTACATAAAAAACCTTCGCAGACATATCGGAAAAGATACAATACTGAGCATAAAAAAAGTGGGATACAAATTTGTACAAGAGTGAAAAACAGACTATCTTTTACGTGCTGGGTCTCTATCTTATCTCTACGGTAGTGCTTATCGCAACACTTTTTATCGGCTACTATTTTTACAAGCAAGATGAGCTTAAACATACTCAGATGGAGATTTTAAAAGGGTACAGCTCTGCTCTTGAAGAGAAGCTTCTTTTTGTCCATGAAAACAGCGATGAAATATATGAATACCCAAGATTTGAAAATTTTAATAGTGCGATTTACGATATTGACAAAAATTTGATTTTCTCAACACTTGATACAAAAATAGAGAACTTGGATAAAAACTTCTTTCTAAAGGGCTCGAACTACTACTATGTATCATCGCTTAAGCCCTACTACCTCGGCGCAGCCTATGCCGTTATCGAAAAAAAGAGAGAGCCTGTAAATATCTTAAACAATCTCATCGGTATTGCGGCTATTGTCATTTTTATCACGGTTGTAACATCATTTTTTTTAGTAAAACTTGTCCTAAAGCCCCTTCGTGACAACCTGCACCTTCTTGATAATTTCATAAAAGAGACGACGCATGAGCTAAATACACCCATCACAACGATTCTTGCAAATATTGAGACGCTTGATTTAAAAGAGTGTGACGAGAAATCCATGAGAAAATTACAAAGGATCAAAACTGCATCAAACACCATCTCAAATCTATATCAAGATTTAGTATATCTGCTCTTAAACCACCAAATCTCATCTCAAAATGAGGAGCTAAATATCTCTGAGATATTAAACCAAAGAGTGCAATATTTTTCACAATCTGCCGGTATAAAAAAATTAAATTTAGATGCTGATATTGAAGAAAATGTATATATCAACGCCGATAGACAAAAGATGGAACGTCTAATAGACAACATTCTCTCAAACGCCATCAAATACACCGATAAATCAACAACTATAAAAATTGTTTTGAAGAAAAACAGTCTCTCTGTTTCGGATGAGGGCAAGGGAATGAGCCAAGATGAGATAGATGCTATTTTTCAAAGATATCGCCGTTTTGATAAAACACAAGGTGGCTTTGGCATCGGGTACAGTATCGTAAAATCGATAATTGACGAATACGGCATAAAAATAGAGATAGAATCACAACTAAACAAAGGCACAAAGGTGACACTGACATGGTAAAAATGATATTTGTAGCAGCAATCTCACTATGCTCTCTAAGCGCTTCTTCATTTGAAGAGAACTGCTTAAACTGTCATGCAAACGATTTCAAATTTAATATGATGATGAAAAAATATACCCAAAAATATAGCAGCGAAAAGAGAATTAAAGAGGCTATTTTCGACTATCTCAAAGAGCCTACTTCTGAAAAATCAGTTCTTCCGTTTGAGTATATAAACAGATTTGGCGTCAAAGAAAAAACCACGCTAGATGACAAGACATTAAGAGAGATGATTGATATCTACTACGACAAGTTCAACCTGCACTCTAAAATCTACTAGTTATCTCCTAATGTTACGCATTAAAACGAACGCGTCCGTTTTAATGGCAGGGACAGATGTCCCTTGCAACCCCCTAAAGCTACGAAAAACTTTGTTTTTCGAGAATTGCAAGGCATTTTACGCACTTTTATGAAAAGTGCGTAAGGTCAGTTATCTCTTAAATATCTTTACAACAAGCAACACAACAGCGCCTACAACCAAACCTATGATTAAATCATTGATTATTGCTGGAACCCCCTCTATAAAATAGTGGTGAAAAAACTCTACGTGATGGGCTAGTATTCCGCCGCCAACCAGTATCATCGCGATAGTTCCGACAACCGTTAATGTTTTGATTAGTTTTGGCATAGCGCTGATAAGAGCATT
>KB225036.1_pt61 | contig 12136 bp, 10 predicted proteins | sample 524768 | NCBI WGS metagenome assembly AMQJ01 (sample SAMN00998488, study PRJNA167727) | sediment metagenome | isolation source: subsurface aquifer sediment | place: USA: Rifle, Colorado | collected Aug-2009
CCTACAGGAATTTTTTACAAGCCGAAAAACGTTGGCAGTTTACTGGAATAAGGCTGGCTACTGATATTGAATAGTTATTATTAAAATGAGAAAAGGTATAAAGTTATATTGAACTCGTTCTTTGAGCTTTTGTCCCATTAAATATAAGGATAGTGGCTTAACTTCATTTTTAAATTATATTAGACATTCCCCTTCAGATTGCCAATACTGGATAATGAACATTTGCACTAAAAGTATGTTCTAATTTAAAACGTTATACTCATGATAAAAGCTATATATAATGGAAAAATTATTGCAGAAAGCAATGACACCATAAAAGTGGAAGGAAATCACTATTTTCCCATTGAATCTATTCAAAAAGAAATTCTTGAAAAAAGCAATTTGAAAACAACTTGTCCCTGGAAGGGATTGGCAAGTTACTATCACTTAAATCTTGATGGAGAAAAATTAAAGGATATGGTGTGGTATTATCCTGACCCAAGCGAAGAAGCAAAACCAATTAAAAATAGAATTGCTTTCTACCAGAAGGCTGGATTGCAGGTAATGGAAGAATAGCTCGAAAGTTACTCAGCAGATTGTTAATTTATTATATATTAGTGTTTTGGTAAGCTAAATTTAAAATCACTGCCTTCTCCCATTTTACTGTCAACCCAAATTTTACCTCCATGTTTTTCAACAAATTCTTTACAAATTAACAATCCGAAACCTGATCCTTTTTCATCAGCAGTTCCCGCTGAGCTATATAAGTTTTTTAAATCAAATAACTGATTTTTTATTTCTGGTTCTATGCCAGTACCATTATCTGAAACTATTATGGTAACTTCTGAAGAGTTTTGTTCAATAGAAATATTTATTTGTCCACCAATATTAGTAAACTTTATTCCATTTGAAACAAGATTATGTAAGATTGTGCGAAGCATGTCATAATCGGCATAGATATATAATTCGCTAGATGACAGACAATTTATTTTGATATTTTTGTTACTTGCATTAAGCATTAAATTTTCAATAACCTCAGAACATATTTTTGAAAAGTTAATTTTTTCTGGCTCAAAAGGAATTTTACCTGATTGTGTTTTTGCCCAATTGAGTATATCTTCTAATAATCTGTATATTTTTTTTGTTGAATCACTAATAATTTGTATTTGAGCCTCCACTTTATCCAGATCATAGGTTCGAATATTTTTTAACAAAAGATCTGAATATCCAAGGAGTGCATTAAAAGGACTTTTTAAATCATGTGCAAGAATAGAAATAAATTGATCTTTATCATCATTTAGTTTCTCTAATACATGGTTTAATTGTAAAATCTTTTCTTCACGAAATTGAACATTAATTAATGCCAGAGACAAACTAAATAGCAATATACTAATAACAATACCGCTTAGAAGTACAATCAATATTCGACCATGAAACAAAGATGATCTTTCATTATATCCTGTAAACTGCAATGTCCACTTTTTACTATTAAATTCAACAGGAATCGTTTGAAATAAATTGGGTTTGATTATTTTTACATTCTCATTTTTATTTTGACTATCGAATAAAAGGTTTTTTTCTGAGATAATGTCATCATCATAAATTTTTAAATGAATTCTATTTTTGTTTGGTAAATCCCAATTACCTATAATTCCACTCATCAAATCATTCATACGATATGGACTATAAACCCACCCTATAATAGAAGCACGTCTCTCTTGTAATGTATTAAACTTCATACCATTTTTATAAACAGGAACATACATTAAAGTACCTGCTTGAATATTATCAGTAATTTCTTGTACTAAATGAACTTTGCCCGATAGCATCGCATAATTTGAGTCTCTGGAAAATTCCATTGCTTTCCTGCGAACAGGTTCAGTATACATGTCATAACCGAAAGCCCGCTGATTGCGAGCTGAAAATGGCACAAGATAAATTATAGATGTATAAAAATCACGGTCACCAGCTGGATAAATCGCATAATCAGGAAATCCATTATTTCGAATTGATTCAATATGATTCAATAATCGGTTTTTAGGAACAATAAGAGAAAAACCAACGCCTAAAATTCCAGGTAGATTTTTATCAATTTTTTCACTTTCATTAAAACTCTTCCATTCTTCGAGTGTCACTGTATCAGTTGCTGCAAATAAAGAAGCACCACTTCGCAACAGTTGTGCATGTGCTTTAAGTCGTGAATCAATTTTTACTTTAATCTCATTGCAAATAAATTCAAAATCCAGCTCTATTTCATTTTGAATTGAATTTTTAATAATATTAGTAGCTCCAAAGCTTAAAATGAGTCCAATAACAAGTACTGATATAGCTCTCCATTTTTTCAGGATAATCATTTTAGGAAAATTAAAATCAGTTTTCAGGTTAAGGAACTTCATTGTTTTAGCTTATATTATCTGCATTGGAATAGTAAAGCTCAGGTATTAATTTAAGTATTAAAGATTTACTCAAATTTATGAAAAAAACAGATAAAATCACATTATTCCAATTAAAAGAAAATAGCAATACTGGGATAATTAAACGCAACAATCAGTGGTAATCATGCATGTAAAAAGGTTTACAACAAAATCTACTTACACATATCACAACATTTTTGAATTATAAATTTTAGTTTTCTCAAACTCAATTATATCAACACAATAAAAACCCGAAGAAGGTTTAACTGAAAAATCATCTTCAATATAACCTCCAAGAATATAAAGTGAATTATTAATGAAAAATAATTCTGAAGATTTTAAATTCAAATCAATCAAATACTCATTTAGCTCCTTTGTTTCAACATTATATGTGCATAATTTGCCATCTTCGAATATATAAATGATATTTTCGTGATAAGTTATTGCTGGTCTTTCAAGTCCTCGAATTAATTCACCTTCAATACTCCATTCTGCAGTATTTAAATCATATGTTTCAATTTCTGTTAAGGGCACTTGATTAAATCCTCCTATTAAATATATTTTATTTTTTATTAGTACTCCTTTTGTTTCTTTAGCTTTAGGCATATCCTTTAATTCATACCAATATCCCGATTTCAGATTGTATAAATGAACTTTATTTGAATATTCTTTTTGTCCATCTATTTTTAACTTTGTAGATCCTCCTAGCACGATAATGTTGTCGCCATAAACAAACGAAGCAAAATTTACACCTTGATGTGGATTTGTATGATCAATCATAATCGTATCTCTCATAATATCATAAACTTCAATTTTATCATCTAAATATTCATATACTTTATTTGCTGATAGTATTTTCCCTCCTAAAATATATATATTATCATTATGTAAATGCACATTATGATATGCTCTCTTTCTAAATTCAAAATCAGATGTTTCCCATATTTCAGTATTTATATCATATATCTGCAGGCTTCCACTAAACTCTTGCCATGAGAATTCAGGGGCCATGCTTTCTAATTGTTCAATTAGACCTTTAGAAGTTGGTGCTTGAGCGAATTCAAACAAAACTTCTTTTGCCTTATCTTCTTCAAATGAAAGATCTCCTCCAATAACATATACTTTATCTTTTAAAAGGAGCGAGCCAAAAGAATGTAGTCCATCTTTTAAAGCTGCCATTGATTTGAAATCTATTTTCGGTTTTAGATGATTTCCTGAAACAATGGTTACTTCTTTAAGACTTTGAACATCCATTGTTAAAAAGACTGCAAATTTCTTTTCTTTCAACTCAGGAAAAGAAATCTTTTTTGTAATATAACCTACGCATGAGAAATAGATTGAGTCTTTCTCGTTGAAATTGGATTCTGCTTGAAAATAATATTCACCTTTGTTATTGGTTGAAACACCCTGTTTTTTATTTTTTAAATATACATGAGCTCCAACTATGGGTTCATTTGTATGTTTATCTAATACAATCCCGTTAAAGTTTTGAGAATAGGAGGATAAACTTATAAAAAACAGTACATTTATTAAGCTCAATTTCATAATAATCATTATTAAATTAAATCTCAAAACCCACAATATTTATACCACTTTATAATTTAAGTATTCCTGTATGAAAAAGGTTTACTTAACATTCATTTTACTCATACCTCAATGATTCCACCGGATTACTATTTGCTGCTTTCCATGAAACTAGTGAAATAGTTATTAAGGATATTACAAGAGCAACTAGGCCTGCTGATGTAAAAATCCACCAACTAAGTGCTATTTTATATGCAAAATTTTCTAACCACTTGTTCATTGCAAAAAAGGCAATGGGAATAGAAATTACGATGGATATCAAAATCCATTTCACTAAGTCCCAGTTTAGCATGATCATTATTTGGTTTATTTTAGCTCCATTTACTTTACGTATCCCTATCTCTTTGATACGTTGCTGAACAACAAGCAATGACAAGCCCAAAAGTCCCATAGAGCATATAAATAAAGCTATGAGTGTAAAGATGGATAGCAGCTTTTCCTGCATAAGTTCTGTTTTATAAACACTTCGGTAAAGCGAACTTATATGGTTATATTCGAAAGGATACTCAGGGAATAAGGTAGTCCATACAGTTTCAACATCAGCTATTGCTTTCTGTTGTGTTTCCGGTTTTAATGAAACTACAAAATTTAACAACCACATACCGTCACGTTTAAACATAACCAAAGGCTCGATTTCCTTTTTTATGCTTGACAGATGAAAATTTTTAACTACACCAATAATTTTACCTGTAGGAATTTTAATCATATCATTATGAAAAAACAAAGCAAATTCTTTTCCTACTATATCTTCAGGATTTTCATAATTCAACCTTTTCATTGCAGCTTCATTAATAATATATTCTCCTAAACCCTCATTATCTTTATTCTCAGGAGAAAAGTTTTTACCACTAAGAAATTTAAGGTTAAAAATGTTTGCAAAAGAATAGTCGCAAGGAAATACTCCAATCAAGTTATCGCCATTTTTTGTTTCATCGGGAATGTAACCCTCCATGGCAAACATAAACATGTCATTTGCCTCACCTCCCGGAGGTTCAAGCATTGCGGAAACCGATTCAATGGATTCATATTTTAGTAATTCTTCTTTAAACACAGCAAAGTCTTGTTGAACATTCGTATGAACATTTTCTAAACAAATCAGATTATCATTATCAACACCCATACCTTTGTTTAAGGCATAATTGGTCTGTCGATAGATAACAATCACTGCTATAATAAGCAGCATTGAAATAGTATATTGAACTACAATCAGACTTTTGCTTATGCCTCTTCGTTTACGACTGCCATTGTTTTTGATCCTAATAAGCGATTTCAGGTTATTTAATCCTTGACGGAATAATGGCATTACACCAAATAAAAGACTTAGTATAATAAACCAAACCACTACCATAAAGGATAACAGTATGTTGTTTGTAAAAAGGTTCAATCCAAATTGTGAATAAATAATATTATTGGCTATTCCGGTAAAAAATCCACTTAACAATACGGCAGCCAATGAAATGATAATACCCTCATAAATAAAATATTTCAGGTTAATCAGGTTTGATGAACCAAATATATGATTAACAACTAAAAATCTGGAGCTATAACTTGCCATTCCTAAATTAAGATTGGCAAAATTAGTAAGAGCAATAAATAATAAAATCAAGGTAGCAACAGAAAGTGTGTAAACAACGGTCATGTTCCCATTAGGCTCAATTTCCCGTAATTTATGCGAATTTAAATGTATGTCCGAAATATTTTGAAGATGAACATTAATTCCCATTCCGCTTGCATCTTCAGCTATAAGTGATGAATAAAACCCATTAAATCCTGATTGAATATTTTCGGGATTTGCATTTTCCTTTAACAATAAATAGGTCCATGCCCAACCATCAAAAACAGATTTATGAACAGGACTTGTAATAAAATCGGGATGAAAATGACTATTTTGTGGGAAATCTTTCATAACACCTTTTATGGTATAATCCATATCCTTATCGTTAAACTGACCTCCGGGCAGAGTTAAAATCTTACCAACAGGATTCCTGTCTGCAAATACTTTTTTCGCAAAACTTTCGGAAAGAATCATTGATCCGGGACTATTTAAAATATTTTCGGGGTTTCCTGTCAGCAAGTCTGCATTAAATACCTGAATAAAAGTGCTGTCACATGTAAAGGCTTGATTAATTTCTATAAACTTATCATCCAGTTTCATAAAACCACCTCTAATTGGAGCCAATCGCACATAGCTTTCTATTTCGGGGAAATGTTCCACCATTTCGGGAATATATGATGTATTATATAGTCGGGCAAAATGCTTTCCTCCGAAAAAGACATTATTCGTTAATGTGAATCTATAAATCTGATCCGACTTTTCATGAGAACTTTCATATGTTAGTTCGTTTTTTAAGAACATTACGATAATCAAAATACCGCTTAAAGCCAGACTTAAACCTACTATTTTAATAAGATTTAAAAATGGTCGTTTGATCAGATTTCGAAAGGTAAATTTCAGGATCATTCGTTTAACTTTTTATGTTATTATGCAAACACCTCTGCACTAAAAGTATAAAACTAATGAAAATATAATTTATTATTTTGTTCAATAAATTATTGCGAGTTCAATTAACTATTTGGGATCACTTCAAATTCTTGTGGAATTATAAAAATTTACTCTAAATTTTAGCTACTCTATATAAAAAGAAAGTCGAATCGTTCACCCCTCTTAAAGTCGCTCTAAAAAACCTCTGTTTTATATCAAAAGGTTACTTCTGTTAAGGGTGAAACAATAGCAAAACTAGTATCGATAATAAAGAATATTTACTTAATTAGTATAGAACGTTGTTGTATTTTATTAAATGAATTATAATTTACATTGGTTAAGATTGAGAAATTGCATTTCTACATCTCATGAATGAACTTTTTATTTAACAGTTAGTTTCTTATTGTTCTTTTCTTGATAAAAGAACCAAAATCAACCGAAATGAACGAATTTTGATAATCTATCCGAATCTTTTTGTAAATATTGTATTTCAAGAATGTTTTTTCCCAGTCTTCCTAATTATCAATGGTAATCGCATGGTGATTATCAACAATTCCGCACTCATTTCGGATTCCCACCGCACCTGCTTTAAGTTGATTTACACCTTTTAGTATACTTTTATTTAGCGCTGGCCAGACAACGTCTATCTTCATGAGCGATAGCGAATAAAACGACGGGCCATGCGAGAACGTGAATGGAATAAATTATAGAATTCCAACATAGGAGCTCGCTTACTTTGTTAGGAATTCTTAATTTATTACAGAGCTGGATGAAGTATTGTTTTGTCTTGACTTTCCTGCCTGCGGCTGGCAGGTTTTGACACTTTTTTGGGTCATGCCATAAACCATACAAAAATGGTCAAATCAGTATTTGGTGATTCTGCTATTCCACAACTTTATCATGTGATCCACTATTTGTCAGTTTTTCTAATGGTTTTTTGGCAATTCTTCAATGATACAGGATTACAAACAGTTCTTTCCTTATATCACTATTGCATTGTGATATGACCTGAATAATGAAGCAGGGGTGTTTAACTTTGCTTTCTCAGAAACCCTATTTTATCAAAGGAAAATACTTTTCTCTATTCTCAATTATCACCCAAAGGTCTATTGCCAACAATACAAGTGCTAAAGGGAGCCCTGATGGATCGTTTACAATATGAGTCAGAAGTATCCCTATCATAACCGGGAAAATAATTAGTGCACCCAGTGCTCTGTATTTATTCGTCATGAAAAGCAATCCTCCTAAAATTTCTGCAACAGCAACAAGTGGCATGAGCCATCCTATTTCCATAAAAGCAGCCCCCAGTTTCATCATGTTTTCAGAAATATCTTCGGGTACAGGCATGTAGTTAAAAAATTTATTTAACCCTGCATTCATAAACATAAGTCCAAAAAGGATGCTTATTACTAAAAGAATTTTCTTTTTCATTTATTCTGATTTTAATTATTTTACAATAACATAAATTTAATGCTTAATGTTCATGACATCAATCACAACAAATAGTTATACTTTATGATCTGCCGTTAATTGATTTAATTTCTTATAAATTTTTCTGTTAATGATAATTTTTCTAACTTGTGTTCCTATATTAAAATTGCATATCCAGTACTTAATAAACATTTCAAAATAAATTAACTTAAAATTTAATCGCATGAAAATATTAAAATCACTTCTCGTACTAAGTCTGATCTTTTTTACCACTGAGGTTTTTGGACAGGAACTGCCTGATACTTATCAAGCTATTTTTAACGAAATGGTCATTAATTTCGAAACGATACGAAGTGGAAATTCAATTAAAGAAGGAAAAAATACATTAAGCGTATTTAGCCAGGATAGGATAGTACTTCGTTTGGAACATAAAAAGCAGGTAAAAAATCTGACATTTATAAAAAAGGCCAACGAAGAAAAAGAGTTACGTTGGGTTGCAGCAAATCAGATAACCATTGATATGGTTAATAAATATGAAGATGATCTTACCGAGACCTTAAAAGAAATGCTCGAATTAACACAAAAAAGATCGAAGGAATAATTAATTCATGGTGCGTAACTACTCAGGTAGTCTAAATGGTGTTATTTAATTAAATACCAAAGGATAAGCATTCAACGCTAAGTTCGCAAAAATTATCGCAAACCTGCCAGCCGGCCATTCCCGTCAGGCTAAGAAAATGTATATCTAAATATCAATTATTTAATGCTTATAATAACTACTTATAGTGCTCTAAAGAAGCATCAATAAACTTATTTGCATTAATGATTCCACTTTTTTGGCTTCTTGCCTGCTGCAAGCAGGGATCCAAAAAAGTTTCAAAAAAGATCAAGACAAAACGATGCTTCTCCGCTCTCTGTGATAAGTGGACAATTCTAAGCAAAGTAAGTAAACTCCTTTGCTAGAATTCTAAAACTTATCACATTCACCCTTGCCCTATGGCTCGCCGTTTTGTCAGGCCTTCGCGCAATATTTACATTTGATTATATACTTAACTTGACGGCTATTGCCAACCGGCAGGCTGGAGCGCAAAGTATTTATGGTAAGCCCTTTGCGGGTTTTGCGTGAACTTTTTAATCATAAAAAACAAATAATCAATAGTATAAATTACCTGAGTAGTTACCACGGTGCAATTACACCTTTGGTTTTTATTAGTTCAATTTTTATTTGTTGCTATTAAGGGATGCTTGTATTGTGAAACTTTCCGTTTTTACACTATTTATTCAATCATTTAGGGTTTTACTTTCCAAATTTTATCTGAAAATTCTAAATATTCAGACAATGCAGCTGAACCATACCACTTGTATAAGTCATAGTCTAATAAACCTTCTTTAATGGCGGAGTCGTTTTGTAATAAGATTTCGGCTTCTTCAAAACTTGCTACTTGAAGAATAAAAATTCCACGATATGTATTGTCGTTTTTGCCCAGGGGTCCTGCAACAATCATTTTCCCTTCATTAACCAAAAGATTAATATTATTCATATGACCCCGAAAACTTTCATTTATGAAGGTCTTGTCTGTTGTTTGATTAGTTCCTGTTTTGAGTATTACCAAAACATAACTTTTCATACCGTAATCATCACCACCCAATTTTTGAGCTAAAACCTGATCATAATTCGGGTTTGAAACCATTGTGTCTTTTGGAGTTGTTTCCTGAAATTGCTTATGCATCCTGTATGAAAATCCCTTTAGATTTTCGTCTGTTACTTTCACAAAAATTTCTGAATCGTTTAGTTTCTGATAGATAATCTTAGCAGGGAAATCGTGTTCAGGGTTTTCAAAAGTGAAGGTGCTATCTGATTTTGTTAGTTTAAAACTTACACCTTTTCCCTGATTTTGATGAAGAACAGTTGCTGTATATGTTGTTTCTTTGTTTGTTCGTGAAATGTCAAGATATTCAGATACAGTTATTTTTCCGTTTTTCAATTGATAAGAGAACCCTTTTAGCGTGTTGTCATTTAACCTGTCCCAATGCTCGTAAGCATCTTTGTTTTCCATTTTCCAGGTTCCCTGTAAAAAGTCAGGAAAGTCAGTCTGAGCCCATGTAATATTTGTCAGAAACAGAGTTAAAAATGTAAAAATGTATTTCATAGTCTGTTAGATTTTAAGTTGGTATATCGTTCTTCCATTATATCTACAAGTTCTTTGTTAAGGTATTGTGAGGCTTTCTGCCTTGTTTCTCATGAAAGCAATCGGGAATTACCCTCTGAACAACTTAACGAAGATAATATTTTGTCAGCAAACCACCAAAACCCAGCATTTAGGCTGATGTCTTATTAGCAGCAACTTATTTCATACTTGTCAATACTTTTTCCAAAATCAAATTAAATTCAGTCGGTTTTTCTATCATAGGATTATCTGAGCTTTTTATGTTTCTATTTTCATAAAGTTTGTAATCATATACGTCAGCTACGTTTTGTGTTATCAAACGATACACATATACAGGAGAATATTTTATAGATAGAATTGTAAGAATAAAAACCAAAAGAACAATTAGTGATACTGCAATTATTTTAATAGTTTTTTCCATTTTCTACGATTTGATGCCAGATGGTGATTTCCGAAATCCATTATATATTAACCAGAAAGCAAATAATATTTCTGCTAGTGCCATTGGCAAGGCAAGAATATTCTCTATTGTATTTAGAGTTTTCGTATTGAATAAACTAAACTGAATGGATGTATGCAAAAATGTATAACTAATTCCACCAAAATATAACAAATAGCCTAATAGCCTAGGGACTGACGTTGATTTAATCGATAAATATCCCAAACCTATTAGATGTAATCCAAATACAATAAGACCTATCGACCAAAGTTTATCAAACAGTTGCAAATTTGAAAAAGTTTTAGAAAAAACAGTTTGGTCTGTAGTAATATTATCTAGTGATAAGATAGGAGCTATTTTATATAGCTGAATAATAGCAATTCCTAATATTAGAGTATAAAAGATTCTTATTAAAGCAGTTATCATAGATATTTGCTTTGAAACGTTTCGAAAGAAGAAGTACAATGCTATTGCTACAATTAAGTCAGTTATAAAAATTAAACTCCAACCAGACAATTCTATAAAAAATAGTGTTTTATTAGCTATCAGATTATTGAAAGTGATTTCAGGAGAATCTACTACCAGATTACTGTGAGCATATCCAAAAGAGAAGCCTGCAAGAATAGCCATAATAAACAATGCAACACCTGCAATGATTCCCTGTTTTTTCTCTTTGTTTTGCATTTTAAAACAATTTTAGATTAATAAGATTACAACATCAAATATTCATTTTTGTTCTATACTTAAGAATAGCGGTATTAATTGCAAATGCATATGTCAAATAATCTGTTCTACCGGATTTAAGAAAAAGCACACCTTCTCTTTATTAAGACTAAAGCTGTTATGCAAAGGCTAATGTAGCAAATTTGCTTTAGTGGATCAAGGATGCAGTTGAAAGTCTGCCTGGTATCAGGCTATTTTATTTAATTTTTATAACTACTTATAGTGTGCTAAAGAAGCATCAATAAACTTATTTGCATTAATGATTCCACTTTTTTGGCTTGATCCAAAAAAGTTTCAAAAAAGATCAAGACAAAACGATGCTTCTCCGCTCTCTGTTATAAGTCAACAATTCCAGACAAAGTAAGTAAACTCCTTTGTCGGAATTCTATGACTTATCCCATTCACACCGCGCATGGCTCGCCGTTTTGTCGGGCCTTCGCTCAATTTTTAGCATTTAATTATTTCCTTAACTTGACGGCTATGCCCGAACAGGCAGGCAATTCCGCACTCATTTCGGATTCCCACCACACCTGCTTTTAGTTGATTTATACCTTTTAATTCACTTTTATTAAGCCAAAAAAGTGTATTTAAATCATAAAAAAATGATCACATCAGGATTTGGTGATTTTGATATTCCACAACTTTATCATGTGATCCCTTTTCAAGCCATCTTTTAATGTCGGCTGTGTTTATTTCTTCCTCCGAATTATAGAATATGGAAGCATCTTTAAATTTGTCGCCTCTAACGTTTAGACCGGGTTCTTCAAAATCTGCACCGCTCCAGAACATTAATCTGATTCCTTTTTTTTGTTTACTGTAACCTACAATTGGATTACCGTCTATAAACCAAACCGGGTGTGAATGCCAGATTTTATTTTCTGCATTTTTCAGGTTTTTGTCGATTAAAGTTGACAAC